>CEUT01030305.1_pt1 | contig 32371 bp, 49 predicted proteins | sample 531401 | NCBI WGS metagenome assembly CEUT01 (sample SAMEA2622821, study PRJEB7988) | marine metagenome | biome: marine biome (ENVO:00000447); feature: surface water layer (ENVO:00002042); material: "saline water (ENVO:00002010), including plankton (ENVO:xxxxxxxx)" | depth 5 m | reverse complement strand
CTTTCTACATCTGGATTTCTTTTCTTAAAACTTTTAAATAATGCCCCGTTAAATACTTGGCCCAGAATACCTTGCTTATCTTTACTAACTCTAAATAAATCAAATGCCCCACCTAATCTTTCACTTAAACCCTCTACTACTTGAGAACCTACTGCACTTGTAACGGCATCAACCGTAGCTTTAGGGTCTTTAAAATTTAGATACTTAACATACTTTTGACCCTCTGGGCCATCAGCTACTTCTACACCAATAAGTTCTTGACTTCTAACTCTATGTTGTTCGTATGTATTCCAAGTAGCTAAACCTCGTCCGGCTGGATTTACTGCTAACGTAGCCTCAGACTGGACTGCTTGTCTAGCTTTGTTTGCAGCATTTAAAATTTTCTTTCTAAAATTTGGACTTGTAGCCAATGTCATTGCTCTGTTCATTCGTGGGAATACAGATTTTAGAGCATTCATTGCATTACCTTGCACAACCCTACCAGCACCTCTAGTAATAATATAATCGCCCATCATTGTTAGGGCCTCTGCAAACTTATATCCTACAGATTTATCTGCATCAATAGAGTCTAGAAATAAGGCAACATCCCGTAAGTCATTTACATATTCTGGTTTAATTAAATCTTGTGGACTTGCTCTATCTAATGCCTCAATCTTATCTGATAATTGGGCCATTCTAGATAAACCTTTTGCACTACCGTAAAAAGGTATGACATCACTAAAATATCTGGAGGGATGGTCTCTAAGAAAAAAGTCTTTTATATCTAATTGTTGAACGTGATTATCTTTACCGGCAAAGTATAGATAGGCATCTTCGTAATCCATTGAACCGTTTTCAATAAATTTATCTACCTCATTAGTTATATCTCTGCCACGTTCTTGAAACTCTGATATTAATTTAGATTTATTTTCTAATAGGTCTTCACTTCTTATACGTCTTCTTCTAGCAGCCTCTACCTCTGTTAAGCCTACATCTTCTCTGTTCTTCTCATCCTCTTTTAACTGGACAAATACACCAGCTAACTCATTTACAGATTCTCTCCTATCTACAGTTTGCTGCTCATTTGAAAGTCTCTTTACAATTCTTCTCCTAGCTCTCGTTTTATCCATCTCACTTTTGAGAATGGCTGGAGTTTTATAATTATCTGGGTCGTTATCTATTCCAGATAAATATCTATTGGTAAGGTCTTTAGCGTGGTCTCCCGGTAGTAATAATAAATCTCTGGTAGATAGCTCTTCATTTCTAGCTACTCTATCAAGTAGATTTCTAGCATATTGCTCATATGGAGCATTAGCATCGGGTTGTACGTCTACATCTTTATCTCTGCCAAAAAATGTATCGAGTCTATCTTTTAGGGTTGTACCCATTATTTGTCTAGCAAGCTCCTCATATTAAAACCACCCGGATTCATATTTTGATTTTTACGTTGTAGTAATGGTTTGATTTGATTTTGCATATCTTGCTGAGTATTAGACATTGGATTCATAGTTTGAGATTTATAACTAGGATTTGGTACACCAGTATTTACAGTTCTAATTTCACCCTCTTCATTCCTAACAAAATCACCATCTTTTATAGTTGGTGTTATATACCCAGATGTATAATCTGCCATTACTTTTTGTATATCTTGTTCAGTTTCTCCAGTATACCATAACACCTTTGGTTTTACTAAAAATGGTTTACTTTGTTGTTTCTTAATCACATCGTTAACTGCTTTTTTCTGTTTGGCTAAATTCATTCTAAATGGTGCATATTCTTTTTTGCCAAAATCCTCTGTAATGTTTACACCCTCTATATATTTATCGTATTGTACCGGGGTGTATGCTTTTAGAGTTTCGCTATATACCAAACCATCATATTCATCTTTGTCATTAATATACATATCCAGATAAATATCATCATTAGCTAGTTGCTCTTTTAGTATGTCTGCTTTAAATCTTAGGTCGGCAGATTTTTTGTTAGTAACGTATTTATCTATAAGATTTGTTTCTTTTTCTACAATATCTCTATAAAGGTTTTGTTCTTTCTTAATAAGTTTTTTTATCTCTGCATTTTCAAACATTGCAGCATCATATACCTCTTTTTCTATTGGTATTTTTATATCCTCTAATTCTACAGAGGTCACCGTAAAATCTTCTGGTACACCACTTCTAGGTTCTGAAAATAAGTCTTGACTTAAACTTCCTCTAGGAGCTTTTACATCACTATCTGCAAATAATATAGACCGTGGATTTTGTCTACGAAGTTTATAATATTTACCATCTTCCTCTAGGTAATTAAACTCACTAACCTTTTCTAATCTATCTGTAAGGGTTGATAAAACTTTTCTTTTTGCTATTCTATCTTTAGGCAACTGAGCTAATAACTCATTTGTAGAAGTTATCTCATTTTCAAACTCTTCTATCTTAGTTTCAAATGCATCTACCAATTGTCTTTTATCGGATTTTCTAATAGAGTTTTTCATTGCTGCCATCATAAGCCTTAATTGCAATTTATTATTTAAGGCTATTAGTGATTTTTCTTTTTTATTCATCTTTGCCTCTTTGTAACATTTCCATTAGCAATTTCAATGTTCCTTGGAAGGTTGACATATCAAATTCTAAATCTTTTATAGTATCTAGTTTTAACATAGCAGCATCGATATCACGGGCCTCTACTAAACTTACTGCCTCTTCTAAGGTGCTTCCAACGGCTTCATTATTTTGTGCCATTGCCATAGTTTCTTTTGTTGCTTGACTAGCTGCATTTTGATTACCGACTTCTATTCCAAAATCTAAAACTGCATTTATGGTTTGAAATACTGATGCCTCTTTCATTCGCCTTGTTTCTTCATCAAACTGTCGTTTTCTTTCACCTATCTGCATTTGTATATTTGTTTTACGTTCTGTTGCCTCTCTTCTAAATTGTGCATTTCTATCAGCAATCTGTAAAGCTAAATCAGCTATCTGGCTATTTGACATTTGATTAACTTTATTTTGAGCAGCTTGTGTAACTGCACTATTTTCTAGACCACCAGAAAAAGCTGCTCCTCTAACTGCTTGTTGCTGGTCGGACGATGTTTGTCTAAACTGATTGGCAACATTACTAAAACCTTGCTCACCCATACCTAGAGCTGCTTGTTCACTAGCTCGTCTGTTTGCCCTACGTTCTTCTGGGGTCAATTTAAATTGTCTATTCTTAGCATTAAGCCAATTCATAACCCCTTTGCCTACACCTACGGCTGCTTTGGCTGCTAACAATGTTTCAACTACTGCCATTTTAATCCTCGTCCATTTTTTCTAGATTTGCTTGGAACAAAGCTCCAGAATTATTTCTAAATACCAGCTTGATATTTTCACCATCATCAAACATTTGTATTTCATTTCTTTTCATATTACCAGAGTTAGGTCTAGCAGATACTGTTTTTATACGGTCTTGTTTTTGTGACTGTAAAAACTCACTATCTCTTCTTAGATTGTGAATAGTCGTATCTAATGCATCCGGGTCATCGTACTTAGCCATAACCTATACTTATCTTTCTTATATCTATGTTGTTCGGTAATCCTTGGTTTGCATACAATCGTATACAAAAATCTTTTGCTGATAAACCAACTACCTTAGTTTTGGTTGCCATTTGTGCATATGTTGGGGCAACACCAGTAGGGGTAGTAGACTCAAAAAATATATCCTTAGACTTTGACTCACCATCTGTATATATAGTCATTGTTATTGGTGAGTTAGAATTATATGTCATTGATATTGTGCGAATCATATTAGCACGTTCAGCTACGCTTATTCTAAAAGTTTTTGATTTGTATAAATAAGTATTCGACATACCAGCATATACATCATTTGACCTACCTATAATTAAACCTTGGGTAGTAACGCTACCAGCATTTCCATAATTAATTTTTTGATTTACAACATTATCAGCATAGACTTTACTACCAGAGGGTGCTGATGTTTGTGTATTGGTTTCATAGTCTACTTGCATAACGTAGGTTTGCCAAGGGTTTAAGTCTCCATCAGCTTGAACCACACATTCAGCAGTATAACTTCTATCAATACACCAAGGGTCATTTAGTAGCTCACCAGAGGTTATATCTGGATTAGTTGCATCTATGCTGCCATAATCAGAATCGTACTCAGACCAAAAGTGACTATCTGTATCTTGATAATATTCAAATCCTACCGTGCCAAATACTGCATTTACTCTTACATCAATTGGAAATTTTCCCGGCCCAAATCGTTCTGTAGAATTATATTCTAATACTAACCTAGATGATTTATCCCACCCGGGAGTATCTCTCTGTATTGGTATTTCTTCAGATTCATAGTTTGTACCCTCTACATCGGTATATAATAATTGTATACCACCTACCCATTCGTGAGTATCACTACTTGTAAATCCTAGCTCTGATTGTGCAAGATTATAAGACGGGTCAAACCCTCTTACATCCATCTGTAATTGTATACCTACTTTGTTATCAGAGTCTGCTGTATCAGTTCCAATATCTAATTTTAATATGCCGGGACGTACTCCCCACATACCTCCAGTATCCATAGCAGTTTGTGTTTTAGCAGTATCTACCCGAAGAGCATCTGTAACTAATGTAATCTCTGTAAATAAATATGAATATATATCACTATTTCCAGATAAAGAAACCAGTCTACCATCTTGGTGTATTGTTGATACGTCACCAATATTTCCGGGTGAGGTTTTATAGACTCTTATTTGATTACCGGTTAATATTTTACAAGAAACCGTATCGCCTACCATCGCACCTTTCATTACATCAAACTTTGCATAATCTACAAAAGTACCACTAGAATTCTCTGCTTGATATATATCTTTGAAATATTGATTTCTACTTTGACCTCCACCTAGTGAACCATCATATAAAAACAATGCATTGTTAGACGGGTCTCTATCCTCAAAATCATTTAGTGGGAAATCAGCCTCGCTTAGTTCCATAGAATGGTCATATATCGGATACCTTTTATAACCACCGTTAGCGTGTGTTTTGATGGCAAAGAAAACATCTTTCTCACCTTTCATACTAACGATATATTGAGTATGGCCATTTGTATCTGTAACCTTTAGAGCTTTGTAATTACCAAAGTTGCTAAAATCTACATTGGGATGACTAGCACCATCCTCATCAGTTGTTGCAGTTGTCAATGTAAGATTCTCATACTTTAACAAAACTACTTCACCAGTAACAGTAATCGGTGTAGTTATATCCGAGTTTGTTAAGGCAATCTGGTTTGTATTTGTACTTGCAGCCATTATCTAGTATACGGGTTACTTAAAAATTGTGTATTACTAAAAAATACTACGTTGTTATCAAAATCTTCAGACATTCTGGTAAGTGGTTGTTTTATATTTCTAGATGACCAAGTAACGTCACCTTTATCAATATGTAATTGATATACATATCTACTTCCATTTACTAAATCATTTGCTCCAAAATGCCAGCTAATTATTCCCTTATCAGCCTCATATACAGAACTTGTTTTCTTTTTTACGGCCTCTGGTAAAGAATTATATGTGTCATTAATAGGTTCGCTAACTGGTACAAGCTGACCAACAGATGATAAATAGTAAATTGATTTTTCACCAGCAAAAAATATTCTATCTTTTACTTTCAATATACTATTGGAGGCTATGCAACCTATGTTATTAGATACGTTTGACAGTACCCACGTTGCTGGGTCTTGACTTCGCATATTGAGTATATAAACTCCTCTGGTCTGGAAGATTACTAGGTCACCTCCCATATCACTAAACCCTACTACTTCACCACCTTGTAAATCTTGTATCTGTATAAAATTTTTACTAGGTATTACATCAAACATTGATATTTCAGAAAACAGAATCATATTCTTATGTTCTTCTTCCTTTTCTGTACCTAGGTTTATTTTGACGTTACCTATAAATCTACGTCCCATAAAACTATGCTGGACTTCAGCACTATGGTTAATAGTATCTTCTGGGTATGGATGACCCTCAAATTGTACTGGTGATAAATCCCAGATATGTAGCCTACCCCTTACAATATTATTATTAGTATGAGCAGACTGACTAATATCTAACATATCCCAGTATATAGGTTCATTTGTCCTATGTATATGTACACCGTTAATTGAGCTTAATCCAGAGGTTTTTATCTGTCGCCATAGTTTATCTCCACTCAATCGTAAAGCGTGGAAAAACGTCTCATTTCCAGAGGCATCTTTATGTTTGTACATATAACTTTCTACAATGCAATCATATACTGTATTTATACTACGGTCGCCACTATCGGTATCTGTAATTACACAATTCTGGTAATATCCATCACCCTCACTTTGGTCTGCTGGAACAATAATCCAAGCGTGGCCACCAATACATCTAACACCACTAGCAAATATAGTTCCAGCACCACTACCAATTGCAGCAGAATTCTGTGTAATAAACCATTCACTTAATAGGTCTGGAACAAAATTAGCACTTGAGATACTTAAAGTATAGAAACCGTGAGTATCATCATATGCATCTATAGACAAACTTGTCATATTGGGGTCACCATTAGAATCATTTGTCCAGAAATATTTAAAGTATGCAGTAGTTGGGTCTGATAAGCTACTTGGATGCCTACCATTTAATATGTCCAGAGGTAATACTTTTGTATGGTCAAGCACTTGTAATTGACTAGTGGTAAACGTAACTCTTTTCATATCAGTTGGACTTCTATCTAATCGATATGTGCCTATTCGTCTTAATGTTGTTTTTTCTCGCATTCTCTGAAAGTTACTAGGAGCTACAGAACGGTAAATTGCTATACCAGTTATTCTAGGATTCCAGATAGTTTCCCTTACTACAGAACCCTCTTTTACTGCGATGTTTACATTTATTCTTAACTTACAACCAAGACCTCTATTCTTATGTCTAGGTAAAAGATTTTCTTTTATGGTTTCTAAACTAGTAAATGCAGAGGATTCAGATAATGGGCCTATCTGGTTACCATCATATATCAATGCAAAATTATATTCGTGAGCGTAACGGTTTGTATTAGTACTAGCACTTAAATGAATGTGATTACCATACATAAAACTGGCAGATACCAAAGTATCAGAGCCACCTATATCTACCCTTAGAGAAGACGAGCCATTTGTTTCTACCCTTTTTGTAGATTGTATTGCATCAATAATAGGCTCAAATCCAGTATTACTTATAACAGAATTACTATATGAGTTTCTACCTCTAAAGTAATCCATTCTAGGGTATGCTATATCTGCAAAGTGTTTACTAGCAGTATTAAGATAAATTATATTACCACTCTGGTCACCTTGATAAGTAAACCAGTTTACATTGTTTATATTCCAGTATCCAAAAAACTTTCTATTGTCTATGAATTGTAAGTTTACTGGCTCATCTTCACGATTAGCTAATATTCTTATATACCTACCAGATGATAGGAAACTCTGCATAACCTTAAAGGCTCTATTTGCTGCATTAATAGTAAAAAACCTACTGTTCTGAGTATTGTTACCAGATAAAATTTGTTTGTTACTAAACTGTTTATTGTAGCTTGTGTTTAATAATAATAATTCATTGGATGTGTCTTTTATTACAATGATATGTCTAGAATCATCTTGGCTAAAATCTGTCCAGTAAAAAATGCCGGTAAACAGTTCATTGTCAAACTGTTTTAGAACTTGATAATTGTCGTTATATCGTAGGGAGCCAGCCTTATCAAGTTTAAAGTTTACAAGATTTTGACCTAAATCTGGTCTTATATCCTCCGAATCAGCATTACTTACAATACCACCGAATAAATCAATATCTATATATTTCATAGGGCATCGACAACCGTAACTGGCCCACCGAAATCTTGATTGGCAGTTATGGCTGCAACACCTATCCTATTTTGATAATATCTGTTATAACATCTATCAGCATCTGTTGCTTGCCCTAACATATCGTAGATTCTAGCTTGAGCATATTCTATCATTAGATAATGAAATGGGTCTGGTATTACTGGCGATTCGCCTACAACATCACCATACCCGATTCCATTGCTAGTACCACTTGGACTAAATTGAGTACCAGCTATAGTAGCTTTACCACCAAAACCTACAGTATCCCAGTTTTCAATTAACTGAGCAAATGTATATCCTAGACCTAATGGAGCTGCTGACGAATATGCAGATTGGGAGGCATCAATAGTTACTAATGTGTCACCGTTTTGAAATCCAGAATAACCACCAAGAGTTGTAAGGTCACTTAAAATTAATGTTCCAGAGCCATCACCATTAGATTCATCAGTTAATACTTTTGCACTAGCCGTAGCTACTGCTGAATTACTTGCTAATCTTCCCTCTACTACGTCTCCTTGCTGGAATGCTTGGCCAGAGAGGCCAGTATATCTTAGAGCTTTATGTGCAGATGACTTATCGTATTTTACCGGCAGAGCAACATACTCAAATCGCAATAACTTTGCATTAGTTGGTTTTGGTACTAATACCATTCTACGGCCCTCAATGCGATAAAACTGAGGACTTCCGGTTGTAAATGATGTACTGTTATGTTTATTGCTAGAGCTGCCAGAATCTTGATATCTATCTAATAGAGTACCATCATAATCTGGTCTACCAGCCATCTCAATGAAATCATTTGGTAATGCAAAATTATGTGAGAATTCATCGAGCAATGTAACATAAGTCTTTTTAAAGCATTTAGCAAAAAGACCCAAATCTCTCTCAGCATCTTCTAAAAATATTATTGCATCTGCACCGTGATTACCACCAAATGGTTTTGTAACTCTGCTTTTGAGTTGTTCCCAAGTCATCGCATTTATTTAATCCTATAGTTAGATAGGGCCAGTAAAAAGTATGGAAGGAATCGTAGTCGTTTAAGAGTGATTACCGGCCCCATCAGTTAGTTACCTCTTATGAGTATGATGTAGGCATATCAGCAACTCCACCAATCATTCTTGGGTTAGAGTAGCATAATGCTCCCATCCATAGGATTTTACCAACACGAATATCTCTATCGACCGGCTTTTCATAACCATCGAAAATGAAATTTCGTTTAGTGTGGTGTTTGAATCCCATATATTTCTCATTCAAAGCGAATAGCATCTTGTTACCATCTGCTGCATTGACATCATCGGCTGCATCATTATACAAATCAAGAGCTTGGTCTACTACAACGGGGATGCCCCTATATAGTAAATTTTGAAAGCCAGCGTCTGCTAAAGTTGCAGAGCTTGCACCATATCTCTTTTGGTCTGTTAATGTTTGCTCATATGCATCAAATACTACTTGGCTGCAAACCAGCATTGTGGGGGAATCCCCACCGACAGTTAACCTTTGATAAAGGTCTCTGAAGATTTTCTGGATGTAAGCACCATCAGTAGCAGTTGTTAGCTTGGTAAAAGTAAGCTGAGTATTATCCGTACCACCAAAATCAGCAGCATCACCGTCAAAGCCACCATCCCACCAAGAATTACCGGCAGCATTACTATCAATGCCTCCGAGAACTCTATCTGCTTTGATGACGTGCTGGATACCAGTAAAGGCATCAGCATTAACAGAATGCCCACTTGAGGCATCTTGGCTATTATCGGAAAAGATAGCTTCTGCGAATTTGTCTCGCATAGTTCTACCTACGTTGTTTACTTTAGCTTGCAATAAATCCAATACGGCTTCTGGGCCAGCATTGATATTTTCTTCACGGCCACTCATTGTGATTGTACCGTGATGTTGCGACCAGTCATACTCTGCACTTTTAATTATGTCTGATGCTCCGTAATTCATTTCATCATCGCCTTTATACCAATCAACGTGTGGGTTACTACTTCCACTAGGTGTCTTGGCATATTCTACCGGCTGAACCACTTTGTACCCACCACTTACTGGCTGAGATTTAGCTAATAAGCGATAAGTAACGACATTACCTCTAAAGATATTGTCTACCAATTGTGGCACATAATATTTTTTAGTGATGTGAGATAACTGGTCGTAGTTAATTGTTCCTACTAGGGCCATTTTATAACTCCTTAACTAGTTATTTATTTTGTTCAAAAAGTCTGTCTCCAAACTCTTTCATCACAAAACTCCTTAAATCTGCTGGCTTAATGGATGCTGGAGTAGGTTCATTTGTACCACCGGCCATCCGACCATCAGATTCTGGAATTGATTTAAGTTTCTCTGCCTCTTTGAAAGCAGAATGAGCCTTACTTATAGCTGACGTTTCAGCAGCATCATATAGAGCTATCTTATATGCATCTTCTAAGTTTTCCATACCTTTCTCTACGGCCAAGGATAAAATCTCATCCATACTATCTTCATCAATAGATGGATATTTTTTTACTAACTGTGCCATTTCTAGGTCTAGTTCCTTTTCAGCTTGCAAATCTTGTATCTGCTCTTGTAGCTCCTCGATAGCAGAATTTGAATTGTATTCATTTTGTTCTGCTGGTATCTCGGTGTTCTGAACTGTACTATTAGTTTGGGTTTCCGTAGAAACGCTAAACAAAGGATGGTCATCACCAAGGAAGTCTTTCAGAGTACTCATTAGCTTTTCGTCTTGTTGTATCGTCTTTATCTTTTCAAGTTCATTATCTAGGCTTTTACGATGTTCTGCGAATTGCTGGTCTCGTTCTGTAAATGATTTTTGCCATTTTTCCTTATTGTGATGGTCGTCTAGAGCTGCAAGAATTTCCTCTTCTGAGTATTCTTTTTCTCCAAACTTATACCCTTGTTGTTGTTCCTCTTTGGTTTGCACTTGAGTGTCGGTGTTCTCCGAACCGGTATTCTCCGTTGCCACGCTTTGAGATGAGGCATCATTCATTGCCGGAGCCATCTCTAAATCTTCTCCCTTTACTTCTTTAAAACTATCAGCCGGTTGAAATCCTTGCCTTAATAAAGCCTCTTTATCTTCTGTGCTGATACTGGTTGCTATATTTGTGTTTTCCATACTTTATGCCTTTGCTATTTTTTTATCTGGTTTCTTTTCTACGATTTCTAACGGTTTCTTTTCTGGTAAAACTATAACACCTTTTATGGAGCTATCAGTATCCAGAGTAACCGTTTCAGCTTTTAACTGTGGAGCAATCCTATCCATTAGAAGTTTCCAAGCATTTGTTTGCCTATCATCTGTATCATCCAGAGCAGCAAAAAATATCTTGTCCAGAACTTCTGGAACTTTAGGATGTTTTCTAATTGCATCACCCCAACCCGTTTTAGGTCTTCCACCTTTGTTAATTGACTTCTTCACCTAATTGTCCTTGCATTGCTTGTGCTAGTTCCGGGTTCTGTTGTAACGATTCAAAAATACTTTGTGGGTTATCACCCATATCAGCCATACCTTGTTGCTGCTGCATAGCTTGAGCTTGGGCCTCTTTTTGCTCTTTTAGTTTTCTTAACAGACGTTCCTTGCCGGGAAGTTCCATATGTTCTAAAATGTACTCTTGGTCTGTTAACATACCCATCTGAGCTAATTGTAAAATCTTATTTTCTAGGAATTGTCTATTCTCTGGTAACATACTTCCAGCTTTGGCCCGTACTGCCATTTTCCTATCTTTAAATGCAGAGCCTATAACATCTCTCATTTCTGAAACACCGTCCGGGTCTGTTACAGATACCCAATGTATCTTAGTTCCTAGATTTAAAAACATCATAAGCCACATCTGTCCAAGAGTTTGCATACCTTGGTCTACAACTCTAGATTTAAATTCTATTTTTGTAGATGCTGCTTGTTTCATAATCTGAGCTTGTACACCAGAAGTAACATTAGTATCAGCTCTACCTTGCGAGCTAGGATTAATACCAGATACAATCTCAAAGGCATCCATCATCTGTTGATAAAAATTGAAAACATATCCGGGTACTGAACCGGGGGATTGCATCGTTACTTGACCCGGCCCTTTTTTACGAATGATACTTCCGGGCCTATTTGTTATCTGGTCTGTAACTTGAGAGGTCTCATCTACTACCCACATTGGATTAGCAGTAAGTGAAATAGAATCTAATACTTGACTGGTAATTTTATCCATTGCAAGGTTAATACTTTTTAATCTTTTAGGTTCTGGCTTACCCCAGAAAGAATGAGCTGAACCGTTGTTTTTTAGATGTACAAATGGGAAGGGATGAGGAATCCCATTATCACGATTAAAAAAAGGATATTTATAATCTCCATCATATAGCAATACGTTGTTAGCAATAGTGGTCATCCTCATCTTGTTGGGAGCCTTGGGGTCTCTCATAAAACATTCAATAAGTAATGCTCTAGGTTCTAATTCTTTATATGCATCATTGTTGTCATCTACAACAAAATGACCCCCGGTATTACTTTTTAATTTTGCTTTTCTATCTTGTGAGCTGGCATTAGGGTCTTGATATGTTTTTAGGGCCTCAAATTCTTCTAAATTACCCTCTGGAGCTACGAATTTACCGTTTTCATACATCTCTCTAATCTTATACAAGGGTGTTGGAGCTGCATATATAACATATTCTGCATTTTCTAGCTTAGTTGCACTAGGGTTTACATAGAATGCATAAGGGTCTACAACGTCACAATCCGGCATATCATCCTCATTTCTGAAGTGTACTTTGACTATACCAGTACCATATACTAGAAAATCAAGTAACCATTCGGGCATTACGCTTGTCATATCCCTTACAGTCCATAATTCATCCATAACACCTTGCATTGTTTCAGCAATTAGCCTATCCTCTTCACTTTCACCGTAAGCAATTACGTCAATTTTTGGAGGTCGGGTAGACAAAATTGGAACCATAGTATCTATTGCACTAGCAATTAAGTCTAAAGTAAGCTGATTTTTGTAGTTAGGCATATTAAAACCAGACCAATGCTGACCACCATACAGTTCTTCAGCCTCTCGCCAGAGCTTTAATGCTGGTTCTTTAGACTTTCGAGCTAAATGGAATCTATGTTTTGCAGCTTTTATTACCTTAGATGTCTCTTCATCTGGAGAATACTGAGGTAAGTTCCCAGCCTCGGGGGTTTTGTAGATTTCATCCACTAGTATCCACCACCACCTTTGCCTTTATTTGGTGAAAATCCTTTGCTAATCTTCTTTTTCATAGCTTTCATTTTGGATTTCTTCTTTTTTTTCTTTTTCATCCCGTACATTATTTTTTACCCATCTTTTTTTTCATTGCTTTCATCTTAGACTTTTTCTTTTTCTTCATCTTAGATGCTAAAATTTTTTCTTGTAAAAACTTGGGGAGCGTTTTTTGTTCACTTGTTAACATTGAGTTCTACCTTTTGTTTTTCTATTTCAGCTAATACATCTTGAATAGCTATATCTAAGTCGTATCTCCAGATATCCTTGTTTTCAATTTGTGTATCACCTATTACAATTTCAATCTTTATCCACTTTTGGTCAACGGTATCATACCAACTGACTTGAAGTATATCATTAGGCCCTAATTGTAAGCTCATTTACGTCACTTAGCTTGTCTAGTTTTTCTAGCTCCCTTATAACCCAAGGCTTTGCTGGCATTGGTTTATCGGGTCGGCCAATGTGAAAAAGTGTATATCTAGTTAAATCTGCAAGGTGGTCTTCTTGTTTTGTATCTAAGTCCTCAACTTTAAATTTATCGTGGCTCAATCCGGGTATAGTTCTAATCCAGTTTTCACAGTTTTCAAATATGAATAGCTTTGGAGCCTTAGTGAGTTTCTTTTTATTTATATCACCCTCCCAATGCAAATATGACCTCATATTGTTCCAGCCGTTTATTCGGTCGTTGTTTGCTTTGACAATCGGAATACCTTTCATTAGCATAATGTCGGCAATGGAAAGCATACTAGGGAGTTTTTCATCTGTACGGTTTGAGTTTTGTGGGTTTCTAATCCACATAGCTGGGTCACCAATAGTTAGATAGATATCCTCATCACCGGTAAGCTCGATTATTTTTCTGATGTGATAATCCAGTACTTGACCAGCCTCATAATGCTCACGATACATAAAGACATCTCCATCGTGATTGACTGCAAACCATCCACATCCAAAGTAACTAGTGTATCCATAATCAATTCCTCTATATCTTCTCCAACCATCTGGGATTTTAAAAGGCTCAATAACGTGAATATCTCTATTAAATTCTTTAAAGTATTGCCCAGCAAAAGTATCCCAAGAACCATCTAACCAAGCACTTTTTAATTCATCTGGTAAAGACTCTAGCATATCTAAATATCCGGGGTCTACTTCCATAAGAGTAGGGTTATCATATATACGGCTAGGAATAAATATGCGAGAATTGTTTTTATCATCTATATAAGTTTTATTGTAAGCTGGGTCTACGAATCGTTCCTTAACCCAATGATGACCCGGGCCACCGGGATTAGTAGTACAGAAGACTTGTACTTTAAGTTCTGGTACTGTCGTTCGAGCCGAAGAAATAAGCCTTAAATACTTTTCTTCAGTATCAAGAAGTGTAAGCTCCTCAATCCCGATTTTTTGGTATTCGTGTCCTAGGAATGCTGACCAAGAGTTTTCATCAGAAAGGTGACCCGTTCTTATTTTAGCTCCACTAGGAAATCTAAATTCTGCTGGATTACCAACAACCTTAACATCAAGATATCGCCACATATGTCTAGCATTATCAATCCAATCTCTTAAATCTGTATAGTTTCTTCTAATAACGAGGCCCCGATAAAGAGGATTTTCAATATAAGATGGCTCAACCATCCAAGCAGTCATAGCAGTAGATTTGCCCCCTCCTCTACTACCACCAAATAAGATTTCTTTCTCAGACCTTTGTAATACTCTTGTCTGTGGCCCATCGTGTGGTTTAAATACAACATTCTGCATTAACAGTATTGTAACACAAAGTCCAATACTAAGTAAGCTAAAAGTACGGTTAAAACTCAGAGCGTGAAAAGTGTATGTGCAGACTTGCAGTCTGTCACCTTGCCTCGGGGGGTGACCTTTGCTCCTTATAATTTGCGAGCAAGTGAGGCTGATTGACTGAGTTACGTCACATTCACGTCACATTATGCGAGCCTACCGAGAGGGATACGCTACTTTTAATGTGCAGCCTACCTCGAATGGCAACCAATTCCAGAAAAGTACGGCACAAACCGTGCCTAGTTGACCTAACATTTGACCCGTGTTGCATCGACTGTAAGTCTCTATTTACCGAGGAGGACGGCCCAATCTTATACTATTACATATATATTTATTTGCATTTGTTACATTTGTAACATAAGTTCTAGTGTTGTTTGACAATTCGATTGATTAGTTTGAGGGCCTACGGCACTAGATTCATACTCGTAATACTCACGGTATCCAGTCCGGAATCAACAGACCTAAATTACCCCAGACCAGTCATAGCCAGAATAATCGTAGGCACAGAAATACTTCTACCAGATATATATGAACCAAAAACGGTTTAGCATAGCAATACAGTAGAATTTGCAACCCTTACCAAGCGTATGACTATAGGTACAAAAGTACTTATCAAGATAGAATCCGACAGTAACCAGATAACCATAGCAACTAGAAGTAACGTACAGATTCAGATTATTCGCATTATCTTTCTTTCTTTGTCGCCTCGCTACCGGGCGAATATTATCTGGATGTACTTGATTTTAGTCTCCAGATAAAATACGGTAGCAAAGATTTCATAAAAAAAAGGATAATACAATGCAATATCATACATTACTAGTTTACTACAACAATCAATGGTTTATTGAGTTTGGAGATTACGATTACAAAACAGTAGTCGAGGAACGTCAATGCAGTTATGCAGATGAGAGATGTAAAATCATCACGACAACAGACGACCAAGCCAGTATTGATAAAGCAGTAGCTAACCTAAACAAGTAACCAAGTCCCTCCTATATATGGAGGGCAAGATTTTTTTAATAAAAGAAAGGATAATACAAATGAAATACCTATCAGATTACACTAAAGATGCAATCTCAAAAGTACTAAAGGACAACGGTGCATTCTTCGCATTTAGTAACAAGCAATTTGACGAACAAAAACAACCGGGTGTCAAGTATGCTGGTTTAGTTGGTGGCCTTGTTTGCCCAGTAGACAATAAACAAACAGTCCTAGATGAAGTAGAACGGGTTAACACCGAAGGTATCAAGCAAGATGTTGCAGACCATACAGTCCGACAGATTTGTTGGAGAGAATTCGCCAATCACGAAATACAATTTACTGGCGATTTGCAACCTATATATGATACCTTGTTACTGTACCCAATTGGCAAAGAAGAGATTGACAGACAATACGACAAGTACTATGCACATTGCATAAAACACTCTGACAGATACTTTTAGAGTACGTCACATAAGTCCTCTCCCAATCGCATCCCGGGAGAGGCAAGATTTCTATAATAAAAGAAAGGATAATAAGATGAAAACAGTAACAATCATCTATGAGGGTAGACGGCATAACAATGCAGTCTGGTTTCATTTCGATAGACAAAAAAACCAAATGACTGGTGAGGCACTTTGGTTCAAACCAAACAAGCTAACTACAAGGTTTCCTCCCGGTATGATTATTGACATTGAACACGATGACAAAAATCGCAACTGGAGATTTGCAGATGCAAAATGGGGCGAAATATGGGACAACGAAGAAGTTGTTAACCAGATGGTTTTATCTGACCAAATGGAAAAGCAGAAACTATCTGTAAAGCGTACTGAGAATAAGCTAAAAAAGCAGCTTGGTGAAAACTGGCAAGAGCTTACCATCAAACAGTTTAGAGACCAGTATATATTTATGACTGGTGTAGATAAACAAAATGCACTAGCTTTATTACTGAAGTCCTTAACGTAAATAAGTCCCCCCTTTATAGGGGGGCAAGATTTCTATAATAAAAGAAAGGATAATAAAATGAAAAAACGACTCGGAGCAAATCCAGTAAAGGTCTTGTTTGAGAACCGTTGGTTTCAAGTAGTTCTATTTGATAACAACTCTCTGGTTGTTAAAAATGGAATGCTTAATTATCAAGTATGTATTCAACTTGATGATACACCAAAAGAGTTTGAGGATAGACGTAAACGTGGACATATAAACATATCTAACTTCACAACCAATTATGGTAGAAGTCTATTAGATTTATATGTAAACGGTAACCATTACGAACCTCAAAACGAACAAAATCATATGCCTTTAGTTATAAAGGACGATGAGAGAGTTGCAACAGAAAATTATCTGTAACCTAAAGTCCCGGTCTATATGGCCGGGCAAAGTTTCTATAAAAAAAGAAAGGATAATAAAATGCAAAATCATACAATAAATGTACCGGTTACATTGTTACCACAAACAGTAAATGATATAATCATTACTGCCATTGAGGGTGGTATTAATTACTGGTGCGAAACCGTATTAGGTGATAACCTAGAAGTTGGTAACGGTGCAGTAATTAAGATTATTGAGGATGGTGGTACTTGGTCATCAGCAGATGACGTAACCCATAAACTAGACCTAGACAAATTTCGTTTGGGGATGTTGAGATGGGTACAAAAAAACCCCGATTATGGATGTGTGACAATGGCCAGAGACTCTAAGGGTAAACTCGTCCTTAGTTTTGATGCCGGAATGATTGATGCCGGAATGGCTGATTGCATCATTCAGTATGCACTTTTTACCAAGCTGAAATATGCATAACCAAATCCCCCCTTTATAGGGGGGTAAGATTTCTATAACAAAAGAAAGGATAATAGAATGCATTACGTTGAAGTAACTGTTGCTAACCAAGATGAAAATATAATCATCAATGAGGCTATAGAGGACGTTTTAGAAAGTTGTCACTATGAGGCCCAATACAGTTGGGAGCAACCAGACAAACCTAGTGAACCTCATAAAACCGTACTTGCTTTTCATCTAAGGAGGCACGTTGACGATTTCCTATCTGGTTTACAAAACGCTGAAGAGGATGGAGATATTGATTTTCCATTTAATGCCCAGTCATTCCAGAACTACGATGAGTATGCTGAATACAAGGGTTGGAATGAGGAGCCAGATGATGAGGATGCAGATGCACAATGGTTAGAAAATGCCTATGGCCCTAATGACTAACATACCGTAACGGGACGGTTCGTTTCCCGTTGTAAGTCCCCCGTGTCAATCCCGGGCCGGTATCGGGGGCAAGACTTTACTAACTAAAGAAAGGATAAACAGATGGACATACATCTACTACTGGTTGATGGCAGCAATATATCATTGCTCTACACCAAAACACAAAAAGCAATAGACTGGATTGAGTCAAACCTAGGTAACGATTACTTGGTGTTTGCAAAAGGAATAGTTATAGAATCACATTTAACAGATTCTGTACTACAAGGATTAAAAGCATCTAGTCTTTCCTATCTTATACAGAGGTCTTAGACCCATAAGTCCCCGGCTTTCTTCTTGTATTATCCTACCGGGGCAAAATTTTCATTAACTAAAAGAAAGGATAAGTATATGAAAATATACAAGCGTAGGAATTCTTCCTATTACTGGGTTGACTATGTCAACTATGCCGGTAAAAGAATTAGAAAAAGCCTACAGACTAACAAGAAAGTTGATGCGATAACCAGAGCCAAACTTATAGAGAAAAAAGATTGGCTACTTTCAGAGGGGATGCAAGAATTCGATAGAGAGCCTATTACACTAGGCAAACTACATAGTGAATACATCCCAGAGGTAATTGACGTAAGTAAAAAAGCTGAAAGCAGTAAGGCAAATGACAAACGACAACTAGAAAGATTTGTCAACCTTATTGGGCCAGATACTTTACTTACTGATGTTACAGAAAGTGAATGTAATCGCTACATCAATAAACTGAAAGAAACCCTAGTTGATATCACGATTGTAAAATGTGTTAGCATATGTCGTAGAATGTTTAAGTATGCACTTAAACCACCTTACAACCTAAAGCATAATCCATTTGAATGGTGTCAATCAGCAAAGGAACTAAATAAGCAAACAGAGAAAAAGCCTATTGTCCCTTGGAATACTATTCTAGGTGCAATTGACCAAGCTCCGGACATAGATACTAAAATGTTCTGGACATTGTTAGCTTATACCGGGATGGCCCCAGTAGATGCATCTAAGGTAACCAAAGAGGATTTTATTAACGGCAGTTACAAGCGTACAAAATCCGGTGTACCTTTTATGCTTTACTACCATCCAGAAATTGCAAAGTATGGAGATGCTATATTTGGATTGTTCCAGAAGAAATCTCAGCGAGATACTTCCAACAGAAAATTCAAAGCACTTACTGGTCATATCACCTATGACATAAGACGTACTTTTGCGACTAGCGTAATGAATAAGTTCAAATCAGCAGAAGATGCAATAGCATTTACTGGTCATACGAATGTTAAAACTCTGGTTGACCACTATGCACACGCTGACCCAGAACTTGTTGCAAAGACTCTTAGTCAAATCGTACCATCAATGGTACAAGCATAAGCGAGGGCAAAATGAAAGAGATAAAGCCAGATGAGTTTGAGTGGAATGAGTTAGATTCTATGGTTCAAGTACTGCGAGCAGAAATGTCTACTCGCCAGTTTCAAGAGCTAAAGGCACTTGCTGCACTTAATCGCCAAACCCTACAGAAGTTTGTTGGTGGCATACTGAAAAGAGAAATAAGAAACTCTAAGAAGTAGGGATAATAAAAAGGCCCGGTAGAAATACTGGGCCTTTTTTGTTTATTAGAGTTTGACCGGTATAGCGACATAAACCCTTTTGCTACTATGTCTGGGTTACCGTAAATCGTCTCTAATTTTTTGTCTAAATGCTTTATCTTCTGCCTCTTTCTCATTGTCATATGCATCAGCAATTTTCTGGTCGTGACTATCTCTTTGACCGGGTGACATCTGGTCATAATTGGTCTCTGCATAATCTGTAGAATGGAATCCAGAGCCTTTAAACTGTACTGGTGGAGCCTTTAGAAATACTTGTTTCATTATAGAATTGCAATGACCACAAACCGGATGTCCACCACTCATAGGTCTAAAAACTTCTTGTATATCTTTACACTCTGGACATTTGTAATCATACATCGGCATCGATTTTACCTACCTTTTTTAGTTCTTGATATTTTTCCCTTAATTTTTGTAATAACATATTCCACTTCATAGGCTCCATAGATTCTAAACGGCCATTATATTTCATATCAAACCTAAGTACCCAGAGACATTGTCTAGGCCCCATAATGTCACAAGCCTTATTCCATTTAAGAATGTACTTTTTCCACCAGTCCTCATCTACGAAATAATCCTCACTTGTAGTTTTCAAATGTCTGTAACCATCTTTCTGCATCCAGCTTGTATTTACTGGAATCATCTTTTGCAATCTTTTTCATAATCTGTAAAACATTGTCCATTTTTGTAAAATAATAATCTCTGGATTGTAGCATACGAAAATGTTGAGCAGTCAAATAGACAACCCCATCTAACATTTCTTCAGCAGATTCAGTTAGCCAGTCTCTTGGGTCTGTTGTAGTAATATCATTACCGTATTTCTTCTGGCCTTTCTTTATTCTTCTTTTAACCTCTTTTACTATTTTGTCATTTAGTGATTGTGGTTTTTGCATTTCGGACACTCCTCCCTAATTTTTCCATAAGTTGGGAAATCATCGTAGTACAAATTCTGTTTTGATACTCGGTCATACTCCCATACAATATTACATTTTTTACAATACCGTAGCATAGCATCAGCTTTCTTTTTATTACTGCTATGGTCACGTTTCTTTTTGACCCCATACTTATAGTCGGCCTTAAAATGATTAAATAACCAGTCTTTGTCGTCACCAGTCACAATTTGCATCTGGGTCACATTTTGGGTCATCATTCATAACCGGTGTAGAATCTTCTTTTTTATGATTCTCAATCGCTTTATCAATGTGATTAGTCAATGCCTTTGCCCCAGATACATCCTCAATATCAAGCCACGAACTTTCTTGTGCTTGGTAAACCCTAATAAGCCTCAGTCCTTTTTTTATCAAATCCAATGCTTCCATATCTGCATTAATCTTTACTTGTGTATTTTTCATAACAACTCCATTAGTTTATCTAATTTGATAACTACGAAATTTTCGCCTCTATCTTCCCGTACGATAGTCATATCAGAATTTTCATTATCTAGCCATTTTGGTATGGTTTTACGCCTTTTAGCTTGCCATTTAATCTTTTGTCCAGACTTACATAGTTGGAAATATCCATCGACATCTTCAGTCATTCCCAAGGCCCTACCGTCACTTCCTCTGGCCCTTTCAGAAATATATCCTTTATCAATAAAATAATTAACAAGTTCACGTTCGTAGGTGTTTCCCTTTATTTTACTTTTGCTTGCCATATGTCGATATTGCTCTATGTTCTGGAAAGTCTCTAAATGCATATATCCAATTCCTAGATTGTCTTTGATTATTTTTTGCATTTTGTACGGCCAGTATGAATTGATTCTCTCCTTGGTATGGTATGTAAGCAATAGTTCCATTGCTGCATACGGCATCAAAGTAATAGATACCAATTACATCGATACGCCCAGCACTATGCTTTCTAAGTTTTACATCGATACTGGTTTTGCTTTGTCCAGTTGTAAAATGTGTTTTGATTTGTACACGGCTAAATATACCAGATTCTATTTCTACTAATAAATCTACTTGGTCGCAATCTGCGACTGGAGCATATACATTATAACCTCTCTGGATGCAATCTGATGTAATTGCTAATTCTCCTATTTTACCTTTTTCTATTGTTGTCAAGTCCGACACCACCAAACCCCTTTAAAAAATTGTTAACCTTTTGAAAGTCCTCGTTATCCCGTACCTCGGCAAATTTATCTGGTGCTTTGGGTTTAGGATTTCTCTGAGCCTTTTCGTGTTTGTATATAAATTCATTTTCGTAAAAACTTTCCTCACCACAATTATCACAAGGTTCGTATCCAGATGGTTTCTCATCAAATGTTTTTGAGTGGTCACATTCAATGCACCACCCAGTCCACTTTTGTTTCTCTATGACCTTTTGTACTTCCTCGGTTTTATTTCTAGCACGAACTATGTAGCCAGCTATACCTTTTTTGAAAAAGGTATCTGGATTGTAGACCTCGGTTTCACCAGCTTGTTTTAATTCTACCAAAAGTTCACAAGCAAGTTTGACTGATTCAAATCCGTAGGTCTGGATGGCAATCGCAACGATTGGCCCCCATTTGGAGACTCCACCCAAACCATAGAAAGGGTCTTTCAAGTTGCCAAACACGGGGGTAATAATATCCAGTATAATAAATGTTTTAGGTTGATTCTCAGAATACGAATCGTGGTCTAATACTTCTTCTCTTTCTTTTATTTCTTTATCTTTATTATTATATATATTATAAGATATATCTTTAACATCTTTTTCTATTGGTCGCTTATGTGCCGGTTGATGGTCATCTATGGGTCGCCCAGTAGTATCTTCCCCTTGGTAAGTATCGTAGTTACAGATATTTACAGTAAGTCCCGATGGGTCGCCCATATATTCAACCGTACCTAACTCCATTAGTTTTGCGAGTCCTCGCCTTATTTGGGGCCTACTATACGTCTCAGTACGAAAACCAGACTTCCAAGATAGGCCATTTTGTAGGTCTTTTATTGTACCATTCCATTGTCCTCGGTCAACCCCATATTTGTCATCCTTCTTCTTTCTAGTTTGCCAACCAGCATTCATCAAGAGCCATATAAATAACTCTCTTACAACCGGAGCTGACCGATAGACATCACTTCTCATTATTCTTCTTCTTAATTTTATGTATGACTCTGCCAATTCCTATATCGCTCCATTAAGTCATCAATTGCTTTTGGTATAAGAATAAGAGAGCCTACCACAATCATTAAGCTCGTAGCAAATATCCAAAAGTTTAAAAGTAGTATATGTATATTCACTTGTCCTTATCCTCCTCTTTCATTTTTATTGCACCTAATATCATTGCATATTTTTTAAACTCAGCTCGAATCTTTTTAAGCTCAGTTCGTATGTGCATTTTCATTAAAAAGTAAAACGGTATTATGCAGACTACTGCAATGATAACGTCAAATGCTTGAGTCTGTAATATTTCCAGTATGTAATATTTGACCATACTCTGGCCTCCAGTATTCTATTTGTGAACGATGATGCTCTTCTTGAATTAGTTGTTCTTCATATAAACATTTTTCTGAACAGTATTTATTATGCTCGTCCCCTATTTCATATGTACCATCATCTGGTAGAAAATCATTATCGCACATTGGGCATTGTATTTTATCCATCAAAACGCTCGAAATATCTTAAAGGTATGTAAGCCATAGGCTCTATATCATTTGACCGTTTACGGTCTGTTCTACCACCCCATTTAATTATAATCTCATCACTATCATTGTATCGCCAGACATAAAGGGAATCGATAAACTGGACATATAGAAATACTGGTTTGTTAAATGTATCGTGTATCTCTTTTATACCTAAATATTTATAGGCTGATACCATCGGGGCATCATATTTAGTAGACTTAAAATACCTACATTTTATTTCACCAAAACATCTTAATGTACCAGTACTGTCAAATGCAGCGAAATCAACGTGGTAATTCATTTTTAATTTTTTTACGGTAAGGTTATATCTGTTTTCTATCTTTTCGCAGACCAGTTTTTCTGGCCCTAAAAATGGTTTTTCTAAATCTTGTTTTTTATAATTCTTCGAGAGGGCAATCATTGTTGTTTGACAACCGATGTTGGAGGATTACTGGTTAGTCGTGACTGCCCTCTCATCTTTGCACCTAAAACGGTAATTCATCTCCGATGAGTTCATTAACGATTTTTAGTGCTGACTCCAAATGCACTTTAGCCTCATTAAGACCAGCGTTTGTAGATGGTTGCGAAGTCCCTACTGCACCCGGAGCAAAGGGTGCTGGTGCTGGTGTTGATTGTAGTTGTGGTTGAGGCGTTGGTTGTGCTACTGGAGCTGCTGGTGGGGGAGTACCTCCCGGTTGCCCACCAAACAATTCTGTGGCAGTTTGCCCGTTAACAGTAAAATGAGTCTTACCATCTGGCCCTACTCTTTTACCAATGTTAACTGGTACATTAGCTTTTACACCAATATGCTCGCACATTTTTAGCAAGGTTGCTGATGCTTGTACATACTGGCCATCGGTAGTCTGCCACTTATTATTGCCGAACTTATCAGTATACGGCCCATCATAGGTGAAGACACATTGTACCGGAGGAGCTGGCTCGACCGGTATGTCTTTCCTAATCCATTGTTGTTCTGTCATTTAGACTCCTTATTCTGTTTAACTAAGCTAAATTTTCTTCTGGGTAGATATCCAAATTTGATAACTGGAACCTTAAATTCGTTTACATACCAATCACAATAATTAAGATATCGCTCTGGATTAGCATCAATCATCTTGAAACTATAATTTGGTTTTTTTCGATAATCTTTTTTCAGATACAGTACACCAACTTTGGTGCATTTATATTCTTCTGGAGCGTAATAAGTATTGTAGATATGAGCATATCCTAGTCCTTGTATCCAATGGTAGTCGTGAGCAGTACCAGTTTTATTATCTACTAGGACAATTTCTGTTTCCCCGGTCTTCTCATCAGTTATTTTATATAACTGGTCTGTACGTCCGGCAAATAAATGTTCTTCATTATATAGCTTAAATTCAGAGCCAATGCATACTGGTTGAAACTTATCATACCAAGCAAAAAAACTTTCCATATACCGTAAGCAGCTATTAATTATAGTTGTCTTATTAGACTCTAATCTCCAGCCTATTTTTTCTTGTTCCATTAGAGCTATTTCAAACCAGACATCATCAATAGTTTGGCCTTGGAATAATAAATCAATCGCATCGTGAACTAAATTCCCGGGAACTATTGCAGTATCAGATAGCATCTTATGCCAGTATCCAGATTTAACACCCCATTCAAATAACCCCGGGCCTTTTGGGTAAGCCACGTTAAGACCCGAGGTCATTGACATTCTATAAGTGGGTTCCGGATTGCTACTATCGTAATACCATCGATGACCGTTCATCATCTTGGTTTTGATACTATCTTGCTTGTTGAGTATGTCGACTATATTAGTCGGATATGGATTGACCATTCTTCAGACCCCTAACATATTTGTTCCAGTCATCTAAAGAAATCAGCCATTTCAGACCCATTTGGAAAGCACCTTGGATTTCGCCCTTGGATATTCTATTATATATAGTGAGATATGATAGACCCGTAGCACGTTGCAAATCCTTAATCTGTAAATACGGTACGACTTGTCGTTTCATTTGATTCCTTAGTATGTGTATCAAAAACCTATAAATACGAAAGTAATTGTGTCAAGATAAAAATTTAAATAGTACTATAAAACTCATAACATATGTAACAAATGTTTTATAAACCATAAATAGACTGTGACATAAATGTGACGTTGAAAGAATATAAATAGATATAAAACTATATAAATGTTTATAAAACAAATGTTACATACCCTCGAAAGGCTCTACCCTCGATAAACATAAAATTAGTACGCTGCACTCGAAAGATAGTGCATAAATTAGCTTTTGCTCCTCGGTAGATGGTTAATTTAACTAAAATAAATGTGTCGTAACTGTGACGTTACTTTATTTTACTAAGTGGCCCCAGTCATTGCAACCGGGGCCATTCACCTTTAAAGAAAGGATAATTTCTGTAGAAAAAGGTGAGGTCTAAATTAACCTCTTATTTCAAAGTGAACAAGGTCATCGAACCGTTGGGTCTTATCAGCTCGTTTAGTACGTCCACTAAATCTTTGGTCTTGATTCCAGTCTCCACCCCAGCGAATAGTATAGCCTAATTTTTTACTAGCCATTTGCATCATACCAGCTAAGTAGTAGAAATCTTTTGTTGCCTCAAAGTCTATTGGATATGCAGCTATATCTACTGCTCTGCCAAGCTGATGATTACTTTTTCTGGTAACCCCATCTAGTTTGGATTTGCCATCGGCAAACAATTTTCGTTGTCTTTCAGCCGAACGTAATCCCTCAATAATAGTAATATCATAATGCTTGACAACTTCCTCTAGTACTTCTCTAAGGCGAGAATCAACACCTCTAAGTCTTTCTTTACTTCTTCTGCCGAATCTAGGCATTAGAGCTTTTTCATTAATGATGACTTAACGATACCCCAGATAGCTAACATAATCTTTCTCTCTACCTTTTCAGAGAGTAGAGGTATGTCTATAGATTTATTCCAGCCATCTATTACTTCGTCTCTTACTTCATCAGATAATAACTCTGCTGCTATAAGTTCTTTTAACATTCCATTTTTCCTTTATCACAGTATCCCCCTCATCAGTATATTTATAATTATGGGAACAAACAGAATAACGATTCCTCCCCAAGTTAAAATTTTTGTCAATTGATTTTCGTGTTTAGCCACTTTACCATTTAATTCTTTAAGATGCATTTCAATTTTATCTACACGATTAAAAATAGTCCTTTGTCTTTCATTTAATTGTGTAAGTAGCTTTATAACTTGCTCCCTATGACTTTCAGTTCGCACATCCATTATTGTCTAAATCCTCCATTAGATAGCTTGGCCTTTATAAATGAAAGGTCGTCACTTATCTCCCTCCAAAATTCTTCTCTTTTCTCATCACTTCGATTTAGTCTATCTATAAGTTTTACATTTATACCCATACTAGAATCCAGTACTGATTCCATTTTGTGAATACTTTGTTTTATTTCTTCTAGGTCTTCCGATTGAGCTTTGTTTATATTTATAAGATTTACAATTGTAAAGGCAAGCAGCATAAAGCAAAAGCCGGCTGCTCCTAACTGGATGTATATATCTGCTATTTCTTGCATTTCCACCTCGCCTCACGATTCACCCAATATGTATGACCCATAATTTCATCATCCATCCACTTTTCTTCAACCCACCATTTTATTTCTTTTTCTTTTTTCGCCAGCTTAATGGATTTAGGTTTAACTCTTTTTGAAACCAAGCGAGCTGCTCTTCCATTTCCCTTACTTTCACAACATCCTCTTGTATGTGTTTGTCTACTAACTCGGATAATTGACTTTGGGCCTCGGATAAGTTTCTTTCTAATTCGTTTAATTTTGTTTCTAATCGGTAGTAGGAGTAAACCAACATTCCAACGAGCATTAGGATTTGTATTAACCATTTTATATTTATGTTTACTTGGAACGAATCATCAATTACGGTTCCATTAAAACTTCTAGCTCCTCCTTTGTACTCGTTTTCTTCCATTTTTTTTAAGTCCATCAACAGACGTGGTAGATTGCCAGTCTATAAATGCTAAATATCTATTCGATGTTGGGTTCGCCTTATCAAGAGAAATGCCCATAAAAGCTAAATTAGAGGCACTTTTTTTTGGCAGTTTTAAATTTTTTATGCATATCGCCAATTTCATTCAAAATTACCCCATTCTTGATGCTCTGGCATTATCTACCAGATTTGGATATGGTCTTCCAGCTTTTTTTGCCATTCTTCTAGCCATAGCTTTTTGCTTTGGTGTTAGCTTTTTACTTTTCTTTTTTGGATTTTTCTTTTCCCAGAATTTCTTTTTCATCTGCAATTACATCTCCACTTTCGTAATGCCTTATTTATTCTAGAGTTTGGGTCTCTAGCAGTTTTGGCACTTGTTAATCGTTTCTTCATTCCACACATTCTAGCACAAAATGACTTTCTTCTTTTCTTAGCTTTTCCTTTTGGGTTTTTACTTGTTACTGGTGCTTTAAGATTTCCACCAGTAGCTCGATTGTATGAGGCCCGACCTTTTTTATTTAATCCTCCAGATTTTGATTTGCCAGCTTTACGCTGCCAAGCTGGTGTTTTTGCCATTACGTTAACTCCTCAATAAATCCGGAATCTGATTTTAACTTTGCTACCTCGTCATCATCTTCGCATATAAAAGTAGCAATGCAATTATCGTCCTCAATATTCTCTTCCATATTTTCGTATGAAAAAAAATCTTCTGTACCCGGTTCTAAGTTCACTTCGTCAAACTCATCGGTATATGTTCTTAACTTTACTCTAGCTATAATCTTTTTCATTATGAGAAAAAACCCCTCCACCACCATACTCTAACATCTGGATTAGATGCAAACCTTGGTATCCATAATCGTACACCAAATAAATCATTATGATTACTGTCGGTGGCTTGTGCCGTTAGTGTATCATTTACAAATACTTTTAGTTGATTACTAGATGCAGTAGGTGTCCAAGATGCTTTTACTTTTCTTGGAGCATTCGTAGCTGATACAGTTGTTAAATGGGAATTGCTACCGTTTAATCTTCTGGTAATCCTTACCGAACCTCTGGGACTATCCATAAACATCCAGATACGATAATTATTATTAGATACAAACGGGTTATTGCTACCACCTCCACTAGTTGCACTAACAGTTTCAAAATGTAATAATAAATCTTTGTTGCCGGCATTATTATCGCAATACATTTCTACATTCCAAGTACCAGTAAAATTTGCACTTGCTGGGAATCCTTGGGATGGGCCAATTCTTATATAAGGATGAGTACTATTATTGTCTGGAGCATAATAATAACCATCGCTTGAGTTAAATACAAAATCATTTACCTCGTATGGTGGCCGTTTAGTAAATGTATTGCTTTTAGAATCTGTAAAGTTTGACATATTTACTGCATATGAACCAGATGCATCTTGGTTAGCAACGCTAGAACCTTCGCCAGCAAAAGATGGTCTGCTTGATGATGTTGCTTGTGATGCACTCGTTAAATAAAAATCATCAAAGAAAACACCGTTAAAAGCAGTAGGCCCACTACTAGCACTATGGTTGTACCCATAGAATTCACTCATACTATGAGGAGCTGAACCATCTGGTCTATCACTAGATGCAGTATTTATTGTTGCAATAGTCCCGGTACTAGCATCCTCTAAAGATGTAGATTTATTGTTATTGACACCTAGCTCAACTCCAATATCAGCATTTAATTTTATTGGCCCAGAACTATTTATAGCCATCGTCAACCATATCCCAAGCCTCACCAAGAAACTCTAATTTTTTATTTAATTCTTTTATTGCCTCTATTAGTACTGGTACAACCTTTTCATAGTTGACTGCTTTATATCCGTTATCTCTGGTTTCTACAAGACCCGGTAAATCTAGAGCCTCTATTTCTTGGGCAACAACTCCAACGTCTGCACCAGAATGACTATGTACATTTTTAGGTCTGCTTTTTTTCCATTCAAAAGTATATCCATTAATTTTATCTACAAGGTCTAATGGGTTTTCTATAACTTTTAATTTTTTCTTTAATCTTTTATCTGATGAGAAAAATGCAGTCACATCATTTGTAGCTCTAATTTCTCCAGTTGTTCCAGATGCATTTGTACCTATTCCAAGACTATCGTGTCTTACATCATTAAGAGTACCTAGACCTAAATTAGTTGCTGCACCAGATGCAGAACTTGAGCCAGTACCCCCGTTGTTTACGGCTAAATCTGTTCCACTCCAATTACTATTACTAATAGATGATGCAGTAGCTAATGAGCCTAATCCTAAATTTGACCTAGCACCACTTGCATTAGATGCACCAGTACCACCGTTTGTTACTGCTAAATCTGTGCCAGACCAATTACTATTACTTACGCTGGTAAGGTATCCAGAATTATTTGTCCATTGAGAAATGTTTCCACTTTTATTAGTAAAGGTTTGTGAATTGGATGCCGTTGTCGTCCCGGTGTTTGTTGTATACCCAGCACCGTTAGTTAATTGATTATTATTAGTTGGTATAGTCGGAACAACTAAATCTATTGTACCATCACCATCTTGATATGTGGCCGTAATATTTGTTTCTGTATTACTAGAAAACATTGCACCAACAATGTCTTGAACTTGCTCGGTAGACAGTTGGGTATTAGTATTTGTATCTGTAGAACTTATGGTAACTGTTCTACCACTTTGTGAAACTGATGTTGCTCCAGAACCTTGGAATGTAACTGCTTGCCCATTAGATACGCTAGTTGTGCTACCGGCTGCTAATGTCCAAGATGACATAGTTCCGGCTGATGTTAGGTAACCGGCATCATTTGTCCATTGCGAAATATTACCAGATTTATTTGTAAATGTTTGTGAGTTAGATGCAGTAGTCGTACCAGTATTAGTGGTATATCCAGCACCATTTGTTAACTGATTATTGTTCGTTGGAATAGTAGTTGAGTTGTAAGCGTTAGACCCAAATATTTCTGAGAATCTTTTTCTTCTCTCAGCTCCATTATCTAATAAAATTAGCTCATCTTGGTCTTTATTAATGGCTCCCGTCATATCTGTTAGCTCTGACAAGTCTAAACTAATAGTGGCCGTTCCAGTAGAAGTAAAAGTACCACCACCATCAAGACCGGCAGAAGTACTTATAGTTATACTAGTAACCCCAGATGATGTAACAAAACCAGCTCCATTAGTGAGTTGGTTAGTATTAGATGGAATAGTTGGTTTGCCAGATAGGCTAGAATACGCCCCATCAAATATGGGTAATGTAACAGAATTACCACTACTAATACTTAAAGTTGTACCACTTATAGAAAGTGTTTGTGAGTCTGTTTGACTTGTTAAGTATCCAACATCATTCGTCCATTGGGATATATTACCACTCTTATTTGTAAAAGTTTGACTGTTCGATGCCGTAGTAGTTCCAGTATTCGTAGTATACCCGGCTCCGTTTGTAAGCTGATTATTGTTAGTTGGTATAGTAGTACTGTTGTAAGCATTACTTCCAAATATCTCTCTAAATCTTTTTCTTCTTTCAGCACCAGAATCTAACAAAATTAATTCATCAACATCTGGGTCAATAGCACCAGTCATATCAGTTAATTCAGATAAGTCTAATGAGATATTTGTAAAACTTCCTCCAGCTCCGGTAAGATTTCCTCCTCCGTCTAGACCAGTTCCGACACCTAAAGAAACAGATGTAATACCGGACGATGTGACATAACCAGCTCCATTAGAGAGCTGGTTATTATTAGATGGAATAGTTGGTGTATCATCTAAATCATTGTAGCTAATACCACTTGTGTCTCCAGAGAATGTTGCAGTTCCAGAAAAGGTAGGAGATGCCTTTGGGGCCTTACCAGTTACTGCTGAACTTCCAGAAGTTAAATAGCCAGAGTTATTTGTCCATTGACTAATGTTACCAGACTTGTTTGTAAACGTCTGGCTATTACTCGCAGTTGTTGTACCAGTATTAGTTGTAAAACCAGAATTATTATTTAATTCTGATATATTATCATTTGCTAAGATTACTTTTTTATAAGCCATCGTCCATCATTGGAGCTATTTTTTTTGCAACCTTTTGCAGTTTCTCTATGCCCTTGGCTACAAGTATAGCATCCTTTCCTCTAATTGTTGCAGATTCCAGAGATTGTAATAATAACAATACTTCTGCATCTGAAAGTCTAACCGTATGCAATGCTGGTTTATCACTCTTCATTTCCTAGGTTCCTTTGATGTAAAGTCGCAACCTTATTTAATGTGCCAAATGCTTGCTCCAGCTCTTTTCCAGAAAACTCTGACCTATAAAAAACTTTAAGAATAAAATCTGTATCCTTTACATTTAGTTTAGGCATAGGAGTTTTCTCTTCTGCTACACCCGATGGTTTATTTCGGGTGTAGACTTTACCTTTAGTACTTATTGACAATTACGATGTCCTTACATATAAGTCTGAACCATCAAATTGAAAATGTCCTATTGGTACTTTAGTTAAACTGTTACTGAATGAACTATTAACGTGAACTAATGCCATATCAGCGTGATATGTTCCACCACTCGCAGATGCTAATGTTTGATTATTGCTATTTACACCAACAATAAATCTATCTTTTGCCTCTTGAAATACAAGTGAAAAGTCATCTCCACCAGACCCTCTTTCTACTACAAAACCAGCATCAGCAGTTCCAGAGTTATCTGAATTCAAAACTAATGTGTTGTTTTTGATTAGAAGTGTTTCTGTATCAGTAGTTATTGTATTACCATTAACTGTAAGGTTTCCAGATAACGTAAGGTTGTTAAATGTTGGACTTGCACTAGTAGCTATATTCTGGCTTGCATTGAAAGATATAGAATTATTCAAGTTAGTTACACTCATTCCAGTACCACCAACAAAGGTGAAATCTGCACTACCAGAACCATCTGATGCTTTACTACCAGCCCCAGAATCTGTTGTAATTGTTACTGCCGTAATGTCACCAGAGTTTGTAGTAAATCCAAAACTTTGTATCTTATCTTGTATTGCTGCTGAAGTCATTATACTAGTGTCATCATCTGAAAAAGATTCACCACTAGTTTGAATTGCACTTCCAGCAAACTCTGAAACAGATAAACCAGATACGTCCAAAGTAACTGCACCACTTTGACCACCACCAGACAATCCAGT
>CEUT01028263.1_pt1 | contig 32572 bp, 33 predicted proteins | sample 531401 | NCBI WGS metagenome assembly CEUT01 (sample SAMEA2622821, study PRJEB7988) | marine metagenome | biome: marine biome (ENVO:00000447); feature: surface water layer (ENVO:00002042); material: "saline water (ENVO:00002010), including plankton (ENVO:xxxxxxxx)" | depth 5 m | reverse complement strand
GTAAGACTCCGAAAGATACTAGACTAGATTGTCAAAAAGAAGCATTATTAGCTGTACTTAGAACTTTAAAAGCTATGTACCCTAATGCTGTAATACATTCACATAAGGACTTTGCTAATAAAGCATGTCCGTCATTCGATGCTACTAATGAATATGAAAATCTCTGAAGGAACAGAATTTAAAATAGATCTTAAAACGGTAATAAGTATAATAGTAGTTACTTCAATGTTTGTAGGCATGTATTATACTTTACAATCAGATATAGATGATGCTAAGAAATTACCACCAGCTGTAATAGATCGTATTGAATATGATCTTAAACAAGAGTGGCAGACAAAACATATAGAAGATCTAGAAGAAAAAGTAGATGAAATACTTTTCTGGTGTAGAGAGGTAGACGGTAAATTACAAAATAAAAAAGATAAGTAATGGCTACAAAAAGAAGTGGTATAAAAAGAATAAAAATATCTGCAGCTTGTAAAGCAGCAGCTAAAAAAAAGTTTAAGACTTGGCCAAGCGCGTACGGATCGGCATGGGGAGTAAGATGTACACGTAAAGGTGGACCACAAAATATGGGTAAATCTAAAGATAAATAATGAAAAAGCGTGGCGGTGAATATCGCGGTACGTTAAAAGCTAGAATAAACAAACTGTATGGTGGTGATGTAACTTGTGATAAAGTTAAAAAACTTAAGTCAAGAAAAGGAGCAACTAAAAGAGATGTACAATTAGCTAATTGGTTTATTAATATGCATAACTGTAAAATATAATGGCAAAGAAAAAACCTGAATGGAAAGACAGCGAGTACGCAGATGCTAAAGGCAAGTTTAAAGAGTTATCATGTGGTGACTTAGCTAACTGGTTAATTAAATCTAGGAAAGGAAATAAAAAAGCTATTGTTGGTAGTTTAAATCAACAAATAGTTTTTAATAGAAAAAAGAATCCTAGTTATGCTAAAAAAATGAAGTGCGCTAGAAATGCTGCAATGAAAAAATTAGGCAGTGGCAAAGAAAAATAAAGATCCAAAAGAAGGTACAGGTAAAAAACCTAAAGGCTCAGGTAGAAGATTATATACAGATGAAAATCCAAAAGATACTGTTAGAATAAAATATGCTACACCAGCAGATGCTAGAGCTACATGTACTAAAGTCAAAAGATCTGGTAAAAATTTTGCTAGACAAATACAGATATTAACTGTAATGGAACAAAGATCTAGATTTGGAAAAAAACCTGAGCAAGCTAAAATAGCTAAGCAATGTAAAATATCAATAAGAAGAAAACATGGCAAAAAGTAAAGTCAAAGGTGGTGGCACTACAAAGGTTTGCTTGCCAAAGGCAAAGGTAGATAAAATGTCTCCTGAAGAAAAGCAGAAAGTTATTAATGCTAAAAAGTCTGCTGCATCAAAAGGTAAATATAAAAGATCAGGTGATAGCAATGTTAAAGGTGCTCGTAAACCAGGAGCTACACTAAGAGACTGGTTTGAAAAAGAAAACTGGATAAATGTAGAAACAGGTCAACCTTGTGGTGCTAAAACAAATAAAAAAAGTAAACGTGGCAGGAAGAGTAGATAAAAGCAAATTACCTTGTAATAAACCAAAGAGACAAGCTCATGGGTCAGGACCTTCTGGCAAGTCACACATTGTAAAAGCTTGTAAAGATGGTAAAGAAAAGATTATTAGGTTTGGACAACTTGGTGTTAAAGGCGCTGGTAAAAAACCTAAGACTGAAAAAGATAAAGCACGCAAAAGATCATTTCAAGCTAGACATAAAAAGAATATAGACAAAGGAGTTTTCAGCGCTGCATATTGGGCTAATAAAGTTAAATGGTAATGAAAGATAAAGGACTAGGTGATACGATTGAGCGTTTCACAAAATTTACAGGAATAAAAAAACTAGCGGATAGTATACCAGGTGGTTGCGGTTGTGATGATCGCAAAGACTGGTTTAATAAAAATTTCCCTTATAAAAATTATAGATAATGGCAAAAAAATTCAAAGCACACATGATGTATAAGAAATGTAAAGGCGTCATGGCTAAAACAATGGAACAACATCTAAAACTTAAAAAGAAAGGTTACGATCACAAACTAGATAAAAATTGCAAAACTAAAGATTCTGCTACTGCTATGAAAAGTGGACCAGGTGGTAAAGGAGCAAAAGGAGCACTAGATTCAGCGAGAATGAGAGGTGATATAAAAGAAAAACCACAGTCAAGCGATAGTGGTTTAACTGACAAGCAAAAAACACTACCTAAATTTTTACAAGAAAAAATACAAAAAGCAAAAGCTAAAAGAGAAGCTAAAAAAGAAGCTAAAAATAAGTAATTATGAAACAGAATCCAGCAGAACATTACGCAGAAAATGCACAACACGATATTAAGACCGGTGAAGGATCTAAAAAAGATATTATGTATGACATTAAAAAAGCATCACAGTATGGTTATTTAAATAGACATCAACCACATGTGATACATAAACATATGAAAAAATAATGTATATGGAACAAGTTATAAAAGTAGTTAATTCATCATGGTTTAAATCGTTAGCCATAGGTATTATTGGTATAGCTCTTATAGCTGAAGGACATCCTTTTTATTCAGGTATTGCTTTTGGTTTTGCTGCTAGAGAATTTTTATTTTCACTTAGACCTACTTGTGACGTTTGTAACAAATGAGTTTTAAATTAAAACCTTTTTACGTAGACAATACAGTACCAGTTTTTAAAGTGCCCATGGAGAAAAATGTTTATGGTAAGGCTAATAATGACACCTCGTCTAACTCTGGTTTTAATATAAGCATAAATCAAAATATAAATGATACACCGACATTTATGAAAGTTGTAGAGCACGAAAATCTACATATAGAACAAATGGCTAAAGGTGATATGGATTATGACGACGAATACGTATATTGGAAAGGACAAAAAATACCTAGAGCAAATATGCCTGAAGGTGCCCATGATTTACCATGGGAAGAAGAAGTATATGATAAAACAGATGTAGATATGAGTTTTAAAATGAGAGAGGGTAGTGGTAACCACCCAGCTTTTGCTAACTTGAGCGAAAGACAATTAATAAAATCAGCTAATGCTATGGCTTCACCATTGCATAATGAACCTGTTAGTAAAATACCTACTAAAGGAAGTAAAAAAGCAGAAGAACAAAAAGCTAACTTATCAAAAATAGGTAAAGAAAGAAAAGTAGAATTAAATCCTAATGATCCAGGTTATGGAGATCCAGACTTAGGTATTGAAAAGTTTACAGCACAATATGAGGCACCTACGCCAGAGTTAAAAAAGAAAGGCAATGAATATTGGGCAAGTTTATCTGAAGAAGAAAAGCAGAAAATAAGAGATAAAAAATCTAGATACGTTAAAGGTAAAATAAAAATAGAACCTCGTAAAGCTCAATTAATAGTTCAAGATAGGCCAGATCCTGAACCTATAAAAATTCCTATAGATCCTCCAGGAACAACAAACATTCCTAGAGAAAGAATTAAAACTAAAAGAGAAATAAAAAGAGAAACTCTTTCTCAATATGAGCCAGTGTCTAGAAATAGAAAAAGTATTGGTGGTTCGTTAGGTTTAAGAAATCAAAGAGGACAAATAAGAGAAAGTAAAGTTTTAACAAAAGTATTTGGTAGAAAAGACGTAATGAGTCCAGAGGCTGAAGCTCACTATAACGAGCAACTTGCTAAGCGAAAAGAACAAAAGCATTATAATAGAAAACAAAACAAGTTTTTATCTAGTGACGAAAAGACAGCTGATTATAGAGATGAATATAATAACCCTGGTAATACTAAAGTAACTAGAACTAGCACAACTACTACCGAGCCAGTTGGTAATATGAAAGGTTATGCATATATAAGAAAAACTAATAGGTGAAACAAAAAAAGAAGTTTAAAGAAACTAAAGTTGGAGCTTTTTTAACAGAAAAGGCTCCTAAACTAGTTTCACAACTTGGAGAGTTTTTACCTGATCAAGGTGGTCTTGGTATAGTAAAAAACATTATAACAAGTGATAATGATATTGAACCTAAAGACAAAGAAATAGCTTTAAAATTATTAGAACAAGATATAGCTGAAATGAGTAATATATCTAATAGATGGGCTAGTGATATGAGTAGTGACTCTTGGTTGAGCAAAAATACTAGGCCTATGACTCTTATTTTTCTTACTTTAGCTATGACAATATTTATAGTATTAGATTCAACAATACTATTGGAAATAAAAACAGGTTGGGTTTCATTACTAGAAGCTTTACTTATAACAGTTTATGTAGCATACTTTGGTAGCAGAGGTGCTGAAAAAATAACAAAAATAAAAAAATAATAAAATGGCAATAATTAACGAAGTTGATATAGCTGGTGCTGTAGGTGAAATGCAAGCGCAGCCTAGAATGTTTGCTCACGACGCCGTGTCTTTAACTATACCTACAGGTGCAGGTGTTTATGTAGATGTATTTGACGTTGCTAGCACCGTAACTCCACCAACACCAGCTGATGGTGATGAGGTAAGAGTACTTCAAAGAGGTGCTTGTCTATACGTAGGTGGTCTAGGAGATGTAGTTGTTGAAATGGAAAGTGGAACAAAAGTTAAATTCGCAAATGTTGCAGCGGGTTCTTTTTTACCAATACAAGTTACAAAAGTATATTCTGATACTGACGGAACTACCGCAACAGATATATTAGCATTATTTTAAACTATGTGGATAAGTATATTAAACACTATACCAACTGTTTCTAATTTACCTGGACAAGGTGGAGGAGTAACACCTCCTGCAGGAAACTTTGTAGAATTAGAACCTAATCTTTTTTTAGTAGAACTAGAAGCAAGCACTGATCTTGTTGAATTAGAATAAATAAATAAAAATGGCAAATAAAAAAATAAGTGCATTTACAACTGTTACAGACGGACAGGGTAGTAAACCTGATGTTAGAAACTTAAGTGCTATAGCAGGTGTAGAAGGAGCTGCAAATGCTAAAATATCTGGAGCTGAATTAGTAAGTAGTGTTATAAATAGCAACAACTCAGGTGGTGCGTCTATTGTTCCTCATAGAGTTACTTTTTATAATGCTAACGGAGAAAGCTTAGCTGGTAGTGAAAACTTTTCTTGGGATAATAATACAGCTACTTTAAGTGTTAATAATTTATCAGGTGGTCCAGTTGTAGGAAGACTTGATCTTACACATGAAACAATTTCGCAATCAAATGACTCTGGATTAACAATAACTACTGATGATGAATTAGTTATTGAATCTACTGGTGGTTTTACATCTTATATTACGTTACAAACTCCAGCTAATGGAGGAGGTATACGGCAAGTAGGTAAAGGATTATATGATATAAGAGGTATTTCAGCTACTTCAGGTCCCGATGAGTGGTTGGTATATGGTCAATATACTGGTGGTGGTGTTGGTGATGGCACAGATATATACCTTAACAATTACGGAGGTTATGATGCTGCTACTGGAAATAATGGCGCTAGAATAAGAATGACTTCAGGTAATGAAACAGAAATAACTACTGGTAATCCTGGTAATAATCAAGCTGGTGGTTATATTACTATAGAGCCAATAGGTAATGATTTAAATTTAAAAACTAGAGATGGTGTAGGACAACCTAATAATACTCCATATCCGGGTGGAAATATAAATTTATCTCCACAATCTGGACAAGTTAATGTTTCTAGTGATATAGAATTTAAAGCTGATATAAAAGATGGAGGAGGTGCTACTGGAACTTCTGGGCAATTGTTAAGATCAAACGGAACAGGTAATGGTGTAGAGTGGGTCACTGTCTCAAGTGGTGGTGGTATTGATTTTAGTAGTGTTAATGTATTAACTCCAGCTGATATAACTCAATCTAGTCAAACACAATATGGAACTGCTATAACAGTTACTGCAGCAGCTAACATTACTAATGGAGAAATAGTAATATGGGATTATTCTAATGGAAATGTTAGAGCTAATATACCATCGTCATTACCTGGTCAAAGCGAAATAATTGGTGTAGCAATTGAAGATATAGCTTCAGGTAACACAGGTAAAGTTTTAATATATGGATATGCCACTGTATCTGGAGTATATTCGGTTTCAAGTGGTTTTTTAAATCAAACTAATACTATTAATTTTCCTACTGGCTCCAATAATTCACCAGGTTCTACAGTAGTTTCATTACCAACTGGAGCAAATGAATATATTACTTTGTTTGATGCTGGTGGACCAGGAAGTGGTGATTCTGGAAATAATCAAGTTTCATCAGTAAGACTTGATGCTGGAGCTGGAAATACTGTTAAAATGAAAATAAAAGGTTTTGATTTTGAATATTCAACTTCAAGTGGTGGTAGGCTATTGGATAGACTTCAAATTAGAGTAGGTCCAAACGCTAACAGCTTATCAAATGCTACATTAACACCAGGTGCAACAGGTTCAGGCTCAACTAACAATAATAATGGATGGGTACAAATGAATGACTTTTTTGGTAATGACCAAGTTGTGAATGGCCCTTATAACCCAAGTGAAGGTAATGTTTTTCCAAGGGATCCAGGTGTTGGTGGAACCGGTCCAGACATAGATGACGAATTTGATCTTGGTCAACAAGTCGCTCAATTTGATTTTGTAAGTGATGGTTCAGTTCAAGGTGAATTTGAACTTCAAATAGCTTCAAGTCAATCTCAAACAGTTACTAACACTACTCCAGGAGCTGGAATATATTTAGATGGTACAAACTTTGAACAAGCAACAAATAATACATCTACTGCTAGATATATAGGAGCAGCTACAGGTAGTACATTTGCTGATGAAAAATTTGTAATATTCGTAGCACCGCCAAGGGTGTAATAAAAACAAACAATTAAATTTAATAAAATGAAAATAAAAGAAGAACAATTAAAAAAAATAACAGAGCAACAAAACCAATTAAATGATTTAGTAACAGAAATTGGTGTGTTAGAAACAAAAAAACACGCTTTGTTACATGAGATAGCTGGTGTCAATAAAGATATTGAAGATATGAAAACTGAGCTACAAGAAGAGTATGGTGCTATCAATATAAATCTTAAAGATGGTACATACACTAAAATAGATAATGAAGAAGAACCAGCCGTAGCTCATGTCTAATATAAGAAAAATTAGTATTGGATCTGATTATAAAAATGATGCTATGCATTATTCTATAGGTCAAGAAGTTTATGGTGGTCATACTATTTGTGATATATTAAACAACGAAGAAAGCGGAGAATATTCTATTTATATTAAAAAAAATAATGAAGTATTACCGTGGAAAAAGTTTAATAGAAATATGGCTGTATCTGTTGAGTTTGATTTAAACTATTAATGAAATCTTTATACAGTTTTATTATTAAACCGTTTGAAAAAAGGTATGATAATGTAAAAAAAATAGGAGATAAATCTCTTATTTTAAATACTAGTATTGAACCTCACGAGTTTGTTAGTAAAAAAGCTGTAGTTGTTTCTACTCCTGCAGCTTTTAATACTGATACAAAAATAGGTGATATAGTATATGTGCATCACAATATATTTAGAAGATGGTATGATCAAAAAGGTAGAGAACGTAATAGTTCTACTTATTTCAAAGATGATTTATACTTTTGTAATCTAAGTCAAGTATACGCGTATAAACAAGATGGTAAATTAAAATGCCATTGGAAATATTGTTTTGTATCTCCTATTAAAAATAACAATACTCTAACAACAGATAAAGAACAAAACCATATTGGGATATTAAAATATTCTAATAAGTTCTTAGATGATCTAGGATTAAAACCTGGAGCACTTATTACGTTTACACCTAATTCAGAGTTTGAATTTATTATAGATGGTGAACGACTTTATTGTATGAAATTTAATGATATAGCCCTTACACATGAATACGAAGGAAACGAGAAAGAATATAATCCAAGCTGGGCGCAAAGCTGTAATTGAGTTAATCAAAGTAGCTGAAGAAAAAATAATTACAAATACAGAAGATGATGTAGCTGCAGATCGTTTAAAAAATGCAGCTGCAACTAAAAAACTTTGTATTATGGATGCGTTTGAAATACTCCAACGTATTGAAGAAGAGCAAAACATTTTAGATGGAGTTGACAAAAATAAACAAACAAAGACGTTTAAAGGTTTTGCTGAAGGGAGGAGTAAATGAGTTATAAACAAACTCTTTGGTCAGATATTACTAATATTATAAATCCTAAAATACTTAAAAAAAATAATAGGTATAAAAAATGGAATTATGGATATAATAGTGAATATGACTTTGTATGTATAAGTAAAAGCGGTAAAATTGGACAAATCATTGAGATACAAAATTTACGCATTGCATTACCAGCAGAGCGTAAATCTTATAAACGAAGCGAAGATAAAGCGGAACAATACTGGCAAAGATTTAAATACCCGCAAGAACTTGCTAAAATAAAAAATAGATTTGATTGGGAAGATTATCCTATAAGCTTTAAAGAAAAATGGTACGATTATATTGATGAAGAATTTAGACGTAGAGAAGAAGGTTTTCATTTTTACAACAACGGTGTTTCTACTTATATTACAGGTACTCATTATATGTACTTGCAATGGTCAAAAATCGACGTTGGTGCACCCGAATATAGAGAAGCAAATAGGTTATTCTTTATATTCTGGCAAGCATGTAAAGCCGATGACAGATGTTACGGGATGTGTTATCTTAAAAACAGACGGTCTGGTTTCTCCTTTATGGCATCAGCAGAGCTTGTTAACTTGGCAACAATATCAAGTGATTCAAGATTTGGAATATTATCTAAGACAGGTGCAGACGCCAAAAAAATGTTTACAGATAAAGTTGTGCCAATATCCGTTAACTATCCGTTTTTCTTCAAACCAATACAAGATGGTATGGACCGGCCAAAAACTGAACTGGCATATAGGGTTCCTGCCGCCAAACTTACTAGAAGAAAGTTACAGGAAAATATTAAAGAACTAGACTTAGAAGGTTTAGATACAACTATTGATTGGAAAAATACAGGTGATAACTCTTACGATGGTGAAAAGTTAAAACTATTAGCACATGATGAAAGTGGTAAATGGGAAAGACCTGATAATATATTAAACAATTGGAGAGTTACAAAAACTACACTAAGACTAGGATCGAGAGTTGTAGGTAAGTGTATGATGGGATCAACTTCAAATTCATTAGATAAAGGTGGAGAAAACTTTAAAAAATTATACTACAATAGCGACGTTACAAAAAGAAATAAAAACGGACAAACATCTTCTGGGCTCTATAGTTTGTTCATACCTATGGAGTGGAACTACGAAGGATTCATGGATACTTATGGATTACCTGTCTTCACTGGAGAAAAAGGTTCAGTCAAAGGAATTGATGGTTATGAAATTACAACAGGAGTTATCGAACATTGGGAAAACGAAGTCGATGGATTAAAAAACGATACTGATAGTTTAAATGAATACTATAGACAATTTCCAAGAACAGAGCAACACGCTTTTAGAGATGAAGCTAAAAATAGTTTATTTAACTTAACTAAGATATATCAACAGATAGATTATAACGAAGAACTAGCTAATAGCTTTAATGTTACTAGAGGTTCTTTTATGTGGCAAAATGGTATAAAAGATACACAAGTTATTTTTTCACCTAACAAAGACGGTAGATTTTTAATATCATGGGTACCACCTAAAAATCTTCAAAATCAAGTGATTTTAAAAAATGGAGTAAAACATCCAGGTAACGAACACATAGGTGCTTTTGGATGTGATAGTTATGATATATCAGGAACTGTTGATGGTAAAGGATCTAACGGTGCATTGCATGGATTAACTAAATTTTCAATGGAAGATGCACCACCTAATCATTTTTTTCTTGAATATATAGCTAGACCACAAACTGCTGAAATATTTTTTGAAGATGTTCTAATGTCATGTGTTTTTTACGGTATGCCTATACTTGCAGAAAACAATAAACCTAGATTACTATATTATTTTAAGCGTAGAGGATATAGAGCATTTTCAATAAATAGACCTGATAAAGTTTGGAATAAATTATCTACTACAGAAAAAGAAATAGGTGGTATACCAAACACAAGTGAAGATATTAAGCAAGCTCATGCAGCAGCTGTAGAAAGTTATATTGAAGAATATGTAGGAAATTTAGGAGAAGCATATGGTGATATGTATTTTCAAAAAACATTAGAAGATTGGGCAAAGTTTAATATAAATAATAGAACAAAATATGATGCTACAATTAGCTCAGGTTTAGCTATTATGGCTTGTAATAAAAATAGATATACACCAGTGGCTAAAAGATCAATTAAAAGTATAGACTTAGGTATTAAAAGATATGACAACAAAGGATCACTTTCAAAATTAATTAAATAATGATTATAACTGATAGTAATAGTATATTTCCAGATCAGGTAGTTCCAGAAGAAGTTAAAGCAAGTTACGAATATGGTTTACAAGTAGGTAAAGCTATTGAAGGTGATTGGTTTAGTGGAACAAGAACTGGTTTAGGTAATAGATACTCAACACAATATAACAACTTTAGAAATTTAAGATTATACGCACGAGCAGAACAATCTATACAAAAGTATAAAGATGAATTATCTATAAATGGAGATTTATCGTATCTTAATTTAGACTGGAAACCTATACCTGTACTACCTAAATTTGTAGATATAGTTGTTAATGGTATGTCTGAAAAGATATATGAAGTTAAAGCATATGCACAAGATCCTGAGAGTTTAAAACAAAGAACTACATATGCTCAAAACATAATAATGGATATTGAAACTAAAGATTTTATTGACACTGTTAATAGTGCTTTAGGTGTAGATTTACATTCGTCAGCTGATCCTGCCAATATGCCTCAAACTAAAGAAGAGCTTGATGTTCATATGCAGTTAGATTACAAACAGTCTGTAGAAATAGCAGAGGAAGAATTAATAAGCAATGTACTTGATTTTAATAAGTACGAGTTAACTAGACGTAGAATTAATTACGATCTTACAGTTTTAGGTATTGGCGCTGTAAAAACTTGTTGGAATAAAGCTGAAGGTGTAACTGTAGATTATGTTGATCCTGCTCATATTGTATACTCATATACTGATGATCCTAATTTTGAAGATATATGGTATGTAGGTGAAGTAAAAAGATTAAGCTTAGCTGACTTAAAAAAAGAGTTTCCTAATTTAACAAATGAACAACTAGAACGTATACAAAAATACCCTAATAATAGTAGTTATGTTTTTGATTATAACGCTAGAAATGATGGCAATAGTATATACGTCTTGTATTTTGAATATAAAACCTATCATGATCAAGTATTTAAAATAAAACAAACTAATACAGGATTAGAAAAAGCTTTAGAAAAGCCTGACACATTTAATCCACCTGCTAACGATAATTTTGATAGAGTTTCAAGATCAATTGAAGTTCTTTATAGCGGTGCAAAAATACTAGGGCACGATGATTTATTAAGATGGGAGTTAGCTAAAAATATGACAAGGCCTACTTCTAATTTAGTCAAAGTTAATATGAATTATAATATATGCGCACCACGCATGTATAAAGGCAGAATAGAAAGTTTAGTAAGTAGAATTACAGGCTTTGCTGACATGATACAATTAACACATTTGAAGTTACAGCAAGTAATGTCTAGAGTAGTACCTGATGGAGTATACTTAGACGCTGATGGTTTAGCTGAAGTAGATTTGGGTAATGGAACTAGTTATAATCCACAAGAAGCTTTAAATATGTATTTTCAAACTGGTAGTATCATTGGTAGATCAATGACTCAGGATGGAGGCATGAATCCAGGTAAAGTACCTATACAAGAATTATCTACTAACAGTGGTCAAGCTAAAATACAATCGTTAATAAGTACTTATCAATATTATTTACAAATGATAAGAGATGTTACCGGTCTTAATGAAGCTAGAGATGGTAGCGCACCAGCTAAAGACGCGCTTGTAGGTTTACAAAAACTAGCTATAGCAAATTCAAATACAGCCACTAGACATTTAGTACAAGCTAGTATGTATCTAACTGCTAAGACTTGTGAAAATATAGCTTTACGAGTTAATGATACTTTAGAGTTTGATTTAACAAAAGAATCGTTAAGATCTGCAATAAGTAGTTATAATGTTGGTACATTAGAAGATTTATACAATTTAAATATATTTGATTTTGGTATTTATCTAGAATTAAAACCTGATGAAGAAGAAAAAGCTCAGCTAGAACAAAACATACAAGTGGCTTTACAGTCAGGTCAAATATACTTAGAAGATGCTATTGATATTAGAAATGTAAATAATATTAAATTAGCTAATCAATTGTTAAAGTTTAGAAGAAAGAAAAAACAACAACAAGATCAACAAGCTCAACAAGCTAATATACAGGCTCAAGCACAAGCAAACGCTCAAGCTACTGAAGCTGCAGCAGTTGCAGAAGTGCAAAAACAACAGGCTTTGGCAGACACTCAAGTGCAAATAGAAACAGCTAAAAATAACTTACAAATTACTAAGTTAGAAAGAGAAGCAGAAGTTAAAAGACAATTAATGGAAATTGAGTTTGATTTTAACATGCAATTAACTAGAGCAAGAGCAGAAGCAGAAGCTACAAGAGAAAAAGAAATAGAAGATAGAAAAGATAAAAGAACTAGAATATCAGGTTCTCAACAATCACAAATGATTGATCAAAGAAAAAATGACTCATTGCCTATAAATTTTGAATCAGCAGGTAATGATACATTAGGTGGATTTGGACTAGAACAGTTTGCTCCACAATAACGTTTAATTATATAATATTATATTATGGCTGAAGAAAAAGAAGAACCTATCGTTGACAACACTAGCGAAGGTTTAAAAGTAAAAAAGAAAAGAGGTAGACCTAAGAAATTAGTAAAACCAGATGAAGTAATTAAAGTAGATTTAACTAAAAAAGAAGATAATGCCGTTCAAGAACAGGGATCAAATGATAGCAATGCTACTATCAAACAACCCGAAAACGAAGTCAACAGCGAAAAAGTGGTTGACGAAGTACGGGAGTCCAGCGCCAATGAAGCGTCAGAACAAAACCAAAATGAGAAACAGGAAGAAATAGCTAGCCCATTAGTAGAAATTACAGATGAAGAAGTTAAAGAACCTGTTGAAGAAGAAACGGTAATTGAACAAACAATAGAAACTACACAGCAGCGAGAGCTTCCAGAAAATATAGAAAAACTTATAAGTTTTATGGAAGAAACTGGCGGTACTGTAGAAGATTATGCTAGATTAAATGCTGACTACTCTCAAGTAGAAGAAGATGTTTTATTAAGAGAATATTATAAAACTACTAAGCCACATTTAAATAGCGAAGAAATTAATTTTATGCTAGAAGATAGTTTTTCTTGGGATGAAGAAGAAGAAGAAGAAAGAGCAGTTAGAAAAAAACAATTAGCATATAAAGAAGAGATTGCTAAAGCCCGTAAGTTTTTGGAAGATACCAAAACTAAATACTATGACGAAATCAAGTTGAGGCCGTCTGTTACTCAGGAGCAGAAAAAAGCTATGGACTTTTTCAATAGATACAACGAAGAACAACAACGTGCAGAAAAACTTCACAGTGACTTTGTTAATCGTAGCAAACAATTATTCACTGATTTTAAAGGTTTTAATTTCAATGTAGGTGAAAAAAAGTTTCGCTATGCTGTTAACAATAGTGATGAAGTAATGAACAACCAAAGTAAAATTAGTAACTTTGTAGGAAAGTTTCTTAACAAAGATGGTACTATAAAAGATACTGAAGGTTATCATAGAGCTTTATACGTTGCAAATAATTCTGATGCTTTTGCTCAACATTTTTATGAGCAAGGAAAAGCAGATGCCGTTAGAGACATTAATGCTAAGTCTAAAAATATAAATGTTGAAAATCATAATTCAAATGATGAAGATATTTTTATTGGAGGATTTAAAGTTAGAGCCATTAACGGTGAAGATAGTTCGAGGTTGAAAATTAAAAAACGAACAAAAATAAATTAAAATGAGTTTTACAGTGGGCGGGAGTTTTCCTGCACAATTAAAGCCTGCACAAAAACGTTTAGCACTTAATGATAATTATTTATCATTTAACGAAGGTGGTGAAGGTAACTTTGCGCAGCAATATCTTCCTGAGTTATACGAGCAGGAGGTTGAAAGATATGGTAATAGAACCTTATCTGGATTTTTAAGAATGGTTGGCGCTGAAATGCCAATGACATCAGATCAAGTTATTTGGTCTGAACAAAATAGATTACACGTAGCTTACAAAAATGTAGATACAGCTTTATCTGCAACAGGTGTAAATAATATCACAATTACATTAGACTTGTCTGCTGCTACAGGTGCTGACTCTCCTAATGGTGCAGTAAGAATAGGTCAAACTGTACTTATAGCAGACAAAGCAACTGGTCTTTTAACAGCCAAAGCTTTAGTTCAAAATGTAACTGGTGGTACGTTAAATACTCTTGATTGTACTCTTTATGAAAGTACTTTTGCTGCTTTACCTGCAGGATTAAAAGGAAATGACAGCTGTACTTTATTTGTATATGGTTCTGAATTTGCTAAAGGTTCAGTTGGAATGGCAGCTTCTATTCAACCACAATTTACTCAGTTTTCAAACAAGCCTATTATACTTAAAGATAACTTTGAGATTAACGGTTCTGATACTGCACAAATTGGATGGGTTGAAGTAGCTACTGAAGATGGTACATCTGGATATCTATGGTATCTAAAATCTGAATCTGAAACAAGATTAAGATTTGATGATTACTTGGAAATGGCTATGGTTGAAGCAGTAAAATATAATACTGCTGGAGGTAGAGCTACTGAAGATTATGATTTTGGTGGAGTATTTCCTGATGGAAGTGCTGTAGGTGCTAACTATCCAAATCAAGCTGGACAACCAATTGCACAGCCAATACAAGGATCTGAAGGATTATTTCAAGCTATTGAAGACAGAGGTAATGTATATTCTGGTTTTGCTGGAGCTGCTGCCCCTGGTTCAGGTGCTTTAGGTGATTTTGATGAAATACTTAAGCAATTAGACAAGCAAGGTGCTATCGAAGAAAACATGTTATTCTTATCAAGAGAAACTGCTCTTGACTTTGATGATATGATCGCGGCAATGGCTGGTGGAGGTTATGCTTCTACTACTGCTGCTTCTTATGGTTTATTCGATAACGAAGCTGACATGGCTATGAACTTTGGTTTCTCTGGTTTTAGAAGAGGTTCTTATGACTTCTACAAAACTGACTGGAAATATCTTAACGATATCTCTACTAGAGGATTATCAAAAGCTATTGATGGTGTTATGATACCTGCAGGTACTACAACTGTATATGACCAAATGTTAGGTGTTAATATCAGACGTCCTTTCTTACACGTAAGATATAGAGCTTCTGAAACTGAAGATAGAAGATATAAGTCTTGGATCACAGGATCTGTAGGAGGTGCTTACACTTCTGATCTTGATGCTATGAGAGTTAATTTCTTATCTGAGAGATGTTTAGTTGTACAAGCTGCTAATAACTTCGTGTTATTTAAAGGAGCTTAATTATAGTTTAACATTTTAAAATATAGAAATTATGGGATTAGTAAAAATTATACCACAAGACACGCTTCCTGAAAATCCAGGAGTTGCTCAGTTAATAGATGGTGGAACATGTATACTTTCAGTAGATGCTGGAGAAGTGACTTTCGGTTCTAACACTATTACTTATACCTCATCAGCTGGTAATTTACCAAGCGATCAAGTAATATTTGATCTATGGGAACCAGTTGCTGGTGGTGCTAACGGAGCTTCTGGCCCCGCTATAGTAGCACCTATAATAGTCGATGACAACAACGACGTACTTTATCCTGCAATATCGTAGGTAAATTAACAAGATCCCGCTTAGGCGGGGTCTTTTTTTAAATTATATTATATTATATTATGGAAACAAAAGAAAAAAAACCTAAAGTAAAAAAAGATACTTGGGAATACAAAGATAGAAATTACTATTTAATAGGTAACAAAACTCCTTTAACATATACATTACCTAGCAGACACTCAAGAAGATATCCTCTTGTTTGGTTTGACAAAAATTTAGGTTATGAAAGAGAGTTGCGATATGCTACTAATTCACAAACACCCTTTGTAGATGAACAAAAAGGTAGTGTTACTTTAAAGCATATTGTATTTAATAATGGTCATTTAAATGTACCAAAAGAAAAAAGAAATTTACAAGAATTTTTAGCTCACCATCCTCATAATGGATTAGTTTTTGCTGAGTTCGACAAGCAAGTTCAAGCTGAAGATCAGTATGATCAATTAGAAATTGAAATAGCAGCTATGAATTTAGCTTATGAAATGGACATAGAACAAGCTGAAGCTATTCTAAGAGTTGAACAAGGAACGTCAGTAGGTGAATTATCTAGTAAAGAACTAAAAAGAGATATATTAATATTTGCAAAAAGAAATCCTAAATTATTTATTGACTTATCAGAAGATGATAATGTAATATTAAGGAATTTTGCTATAAAAGCTACTGAAGCTAAAATAATTATTTTGGCAGATGACCAAAGAACTTTTAAATGGGCTAGTAATGGTCGTAAGTTAATGACTGTACCATTTGATGAAAACCCATATTCAGCCATGGCCGCTTGGTTTAAGACTGATGAAGGTTTAGAAGTTTATAAGTCAATAGATAAAAAACTAAAATAACAAGTGATTATAATTAAGGTGGCCTAACCGCCACCTTTTTTTAAATATATATAAATGGCAGTATCAGTTAACGAAGTCTACAGAACAGTCTTATTAATACTTAATAAAGAACAACGTGGTTATTTAACACCTGAAGAGTTTAATCAAATAGGCAGTCAAGTACAAAGAGAAATATTTGAAAGATATTTTGAAGATTTAAATCAAGAACTTAGACAAAGACAAACAAGTGAAGATTATGCTGATCGTGTAGAAAACACTGATGAAAAAATAGATATATTTAAAAGAAATGAAACATTAGTATATGATGCTGTTAATGGCAGGTTTGATCTTCCCACTAATCATTATAGATTAGGTTCTATTACATTTACAGACACTAATCGTTTACCAATAGAAGCTCAACGAGTAAATCGTACAGACTTTTACCAAATTCAAAGATCTAAGCTTTCTCAAGCTAGCAAACAATTTCCTATATACTTATACGAAGAAGATAAAATATTTTTATATCCTTTAGATATTACTTCAGGTGTAGAAGCTCAATACGTTAAAAAACCTGAAAATATAAACTGGCCTTATACAGTTAATGCTGTAGGGGCTTTTATATTTAATGGTGCAGATCCTGCATTGCAAAACTTTGAACTTCACAACTCAGAAAGAGTTGAATTAATACTAAATATATTGCTATACGCCGGTGTAGTAATAAGAGATCAGTCTATAATATCTGCTGCTGCTGGACAACTGCAAGCAGACAGAGTAAACGCTAAAAGTTAACAAATGGCATTAATAACAGAAACAAACTCTCAATACTACGAAGGTGAACAATACTTTACTTCTACAGGTCAAGTTAACTTAAAAGTTGCTTTTAATATAGCTTTAAATGACTACGGAGCAGGAACACCTCCCCAAAATGCTAATTACACTATTGCAGTTAATACTTTAGCAAATCCTACTGTATTTACTGATTTAGCCGTAGGTACTTATAGTGTTGTCAATAATCTTATTACAATACCTGCTCAAGCTGTTGGGGTTGCTATAAGAGTAAAATTAAAAGATAATGCTCTTTTTAACAGCTATGGAGGCTATGAATATGTACCTTTACAAGAAATTATAAATAACTTTATGATGGCTTATGTTGGTCCTGACAAGTTGATAAGTAAAGTAAAAAGAACAGATGTTATTTTTCACGCTAAAAGAGGTTTACAAGAATTTAGTTATGATACATTAAAAAGTATAAGAAAAGTAGAAATAACTGTCCCACCTAGTTTGTCTTATCCTATACCTCAAGATTACGTTAATTACGTTAGAATTGGTTGGACAGATGATCACGGTGTTTTCCACCCAATAAAGCCTGCTAATTTATTAACTCAATATCCTACTGAAGTACCTATACAAGATGATATAGGTTTACCTACTCAAGATGATCTAGGAGAAAACTTGCAGTCTGCACAATCAATTACAGTAGAAAAGTGGAAGAAAAATAATGATAACGATTTAACTGGAGCTTATTTAGAATTATATGATGACTCTAATATATTTAATTGGACATGGCGTAAAAACAATTTAGGAAGAAGATATGGATTAGATCCTGTGATATCTCAGTCTAACGGCTGGTATGTTATAGATAGAAGGCATAACAAGTTTGCTTTTTCTAGTGATTTAGCAAATAGATGCGTAATACTAGAATATATATCAGATGGTTTAGCTTATGATATAGATATTAAAATACCAAAAATGGCTGAAGAAGCTATGTACATGCATATAGCTTATTCTATATTAGCAGGTAGAGCAGGTGTTCAAGAATTTATAGTACAAAGATTTAAAAGAGACAGATCAGCCCAGTTAAGAAATGCTAAAATAAGATTAAGCAATATGAAATTAGGCGAGATGATACAAAACATGAGAGGCAAATCTAAATGGATTAAACATTAAATATGGCTGAGTCAAGAGTAGTTTTCACTAAGTCTAAAATGAACAAAGACTTAGATGAAAGAATACTAACACCTGGAGAATACAGAGATGGATTTAATATATCTGTTAGTAAATCAGAAGGTCCTGATGAAGGAGTAGTTGAAAATGTTTTAGGTAATAGTCAATTAACTAATTACACATGGAATAATGCTACTGATGTAGAGATTATAGGTGTATATACAGATACTAACACTGATAGAATATTTTTATTTGCAACTAACTATAGTGACTCGTCTGAAGATCAATTAAGTAATTTTGCTCCAGGTAGTTTTCTTGACGGAGGTGGTAGATCTAGACCAGGCGCACAATGTTTTATAGCTTATAAAGATTTAAGAACAGGTGATGAAGATATTTTAGTTTCAGGAAGTTTTTTAAATTTCTCTAAAACACATCCTATATATGCTGTTGATCTTGTAGAAGATTTATTATTTTGGACTGATAATAGAAATCAACCTAGAAAAATAAATGTAAATACAGCTATTGCAAATCCTGAAACTTATTACCTAAATGAAGACCATATATCTGTTTCTAAGTATATGCCTTATAAACCTTTACAACTAGTTTTTTTAGATAGCGGGTCTTGGCAGTCTTCAATGATAAACGAAACTGAAGAATACTTAGCACCAAATGCTTTGTGGCCTGTAAAAACTGTAATTGCGGCTAACAATGCTTTACAGTTTGAAAAGTTTAATAAAGACGTTGGTAATTTTTCTTCTCAAATGTATTTTATTAATTTAAATTTTCCAGAGTTAGGAGTCTTTAAATTACAAAATAAACCAAATGAACTAGAAATAACATATAACTGGCCAACGCCTGATTATCCTTATTCTACAGGAGCAGAAATAAAAGACGCAGTAGATGCAGCAGCTGCAAGATTTATAGATCCTGCTACAAGAAAAGCATTTGAAGCTAATGATGTTTTAGCTTTTTTCTATAAAAATCCTGAGTATAATGTAGATTATGATGGTGATGAAGATTATTTAAAAAATAAATTTATAAGATTTAGTTATAGATTTAAATATGATGATGGTGAATATTCGTTAATGGCGCCGTTTACTCAAGCAGCTTTTGTTCCTAAACAGTATGGTTATTTTATAGACTCATCATTTAAGACTCTAGCTACATCTATGCCTACTGCTGCTAATACGCAGCCTGTAGGTGCACCGGCTAGAAAAGACGAAAGAGACGCTGCTGCTACAGGTGTAGTTAAATGGATGGAAAACCAAGTATCTACTATTGACTTTAATTTATTATTGCCTGAGCCTTTTGGAAGTAATCAAGCTTCTCAACAACAACATTTTGCAGATGATTTTAAAGTTGAGTCTATACAGATTTTAGCTAAAGAGTCTGACGGTTTATCAATAAAAGTTATAGAAGAAATAGATATATCTACAGCTTTTAGTGGTACAGATAGATTTTATATATATAGATATTTATCTAACAAACCTTTTAAAACTTTACCTGAAGCTGTTTCTACTAGAGTACATGATAAAGTACCTATAAGAGCTTTAGCTCAAGCTACTACAGGTAATAGGGTTATGTATGGTAACTTTATAGAAAAACATGGTTCACCAGACTTTTTAAATTACTTTTTAGGCTATACACAAAAACCAAAATTAGAAGTTACTCCTGTATTTAGACAACAAAGAAAAGAATATCCTAATCATACTGTTAAGCAAAATAGATCTTATAAAGTTGGTGTAGTACTTGTAGATAGATATGGTAGATCATCTAACGTAATATTAAGAGATCCTTCACAGTCTTTAGGCATAGGGCAAAAAGATTCTACTATATACGCTCCATATTCTGGAGGCGGAAAATCTCCTCTTAATTGGCCTGGTAATAGTATTACAGTTAACTTCGTAGATACTATCCCTACAACACCTTTTAAAGGTTATCCTGGTGTATTTAGTAATGATAACCCGTTAGGATACTATAGTTATAAAATAGTTGTGCAACAACAACAACAAGAATACTACAATGTATATCTACCTGGTGCTACCTCTGGTATTATAACTTTTAGTGGTCAACTAGGTGATAGTACTGCAGCTGGAGATAAACCTCAATATGTAAGAACTACTCAGTTCTCTAATATAGCTTTATTTGGAGACAATATAAATAAAGTGCCAAAACAATTAGCTGATGTTGGTCCTACTGAAGAGATATATGGTAGTGAAACATTATTATTTCCAAGAGTTGTTACTACATATATTGTAACTTCAAGTAATATATCTACTGATGCAAGTGTAACCGGTTATATAGATCAATTAGCAGTATCTGAAAGTTCTCAAATTAAAGGTAAATTTACAAGTACAGTTAATTCTATAATATCTTTTAATGATTTAGGAAAGTGGACTTCACAAAATAATTCTTCTGGAGTATCAATAGCTAACTCATCTTATCCTAACGATTTAACAGATTATATAGATCCTTTATATTTAGGCGCGTCTGCTAATCCATTTGTTGCACAAATATCTACAGATTTTATTATTGGTTTATCTGCAGTAACACAAAATACTCCAAAGTTTTCTAGAGCATTAAACGTTTTTGAAACAGATCCTGTAGAATCTCAAATTGAAATATATTATGAGTCGTCAACTAGTGGTAGAATAGATTTACTTAACAATGATATAACTAGTGGTACTGGTTTTGTTGACGCTGATAATGTAAATTTCACGTTAGCTTTACCTGAAAGTTCTGACGGTACAGGAACGCCTGTAGTAGTAGCGCAAGTAGAACCACTGTTAAATGATGGATCTGCTGCTGGCTATGGCACAGTTACATTAGATTCAGTAAAAAATAAAAATGATTATGATTTTACTAGTGACTTTCAATTAACACCTACTGCAGCTAGTCAATATAATTTAGAATATATAGGCCCTGGTATACCTGTAGTGTCTGACTTAGATGTGTCTACTCTTGATTTTGATTTTACAGTAAACGGTGTTATTGCACATGATTCTTCAGTCAATAATCAAAGTGTTACAAACGTAGCGCCTGTTGCTGGTAATGATTGGGCAACTGCAAAAGCCGCTGCTTTAGACACAAGTAAGACAAACCCAGGAGGCCCTGGTGATACAGTATTAAACTCTACATTTTTTATAAACTATGGTTTTGCACCTAATGACGATTATTTTAGAAATGGTTGTGTTAATCCACTTAATTACTATGATGGTGTATCATTTGATGGTAGTGGTGGAGTAAATCCACCTGCAGGTAGTGGAGATATAATAACTACTGTAAGTGATTTACTTACATTAGGTGTTTTTGAAATAGTAAATCAACCTACTCCAGGGCAGTTTAGACTTTACACTCAAGGTGGACCACCGTCTGTAGGTATCCAATGTGACACTATAGCAGCTCCTTCAGGGACTTATAATTTAACACTTAGAGTTACTGATAGATCAGGCTCGGGTGAATCTTCAGATTTTGATTTTGATTTAGTACTTTAATATGGCAACAACAGTATTCGTAGATTATTATAATTCATTTTGGTTAAAAAAAGTTGTATATAGAGGCACTCTAGATACTAGTGTTAGCCCTGTACAACCGTGGCCTTATCCAGCTACAGTTGGTGGAGAAGATCCATATAGAGGTGGTTATGGTTCTACATTTCCAGGTTTACCTTGGAGAGGTGCTAGCGACGGTTATCCTGAGTTTCCATCAGGCGCTGCAGATAGTGAAAATTATAATTACCAAGAAGTAGAAAACTGGGTTGTAGAAGAAGCTAGAATTAGAGGTGGATTTAATGGTGTATCTTTAGACTATGGAGCTAAGGCATATTTAAAAGAAGATAGTAATGCTCAAGAAATTAGACCTAATGCTTTAATATATTCTGGTTTGTATAACTCACGAACAGGTATTAATCAAACAAATGTTTTTTCAGTAGGTGAAGCTATTACTAAAGCAGTTGATCCACAAAAAGGTAGTATACAAAGATTATATGCAGAAGATACTAACTTAATAGTATTTCAAGAAGACAAAGTAAATAGAGCTTTAATAGATAAAGATGCTATATTTTCTGCAGAAGGTGGAGGCACTGTTACATCGAGTAATTTAGTTGTTGGTCAAATAACACCTTATGTAGGTGAGTTTGGTATTAGTAAAAATCCAGAGTCTTTTGCTGTGTTTGGTTATAGAAAGTATTTTGCAGACAGAGACAGAGGTTCTATAATGAGATTATCTAGAGATGGATTAACTGAAATATCTCAATATGGTATGTCAAACTTTTTTAGAGATTTATTAAGAAATGTAGAAGAAGATTACAAACCAATTGAATATGCAGGTGCTACATTTAGTAGTTTAACCACTGGTCCACCTAGTTTTATAACTGTTACATCATCTGTTGATGCAGCTAATATTTCTATAGGATCTTTAATACTATATAGAAGCGGTACGCCAGGTGCTTATGTTTATACAAATGCTGGGATTTTAGGTTTTCCTGTATATGTTAGAGGTGTTGTTGGGGCTCTTGTGTATACAACTATAGAGCCTTCTAGCCCAGGCGTAGGTGAAGAACTAGTATTTAGAACTTTTGACAAAGACAAAGTACAAGGTGGTTGGGATACATATGATAGATTTTATACTATATCTATACGAGACCCACAGGTTGGTCAAGCACCTACTAAAGCCGGTGAGGGTAATGAAGATGATTTTAATCAAACAGTTGTATTTGATGAGCAAGTTTTAGGCTGGACATCAAGATATAGCTATGTACCAGACTTTATTTTTAGTATTAAAAATGATTATTTTACTACAAAAAATAGTCAAGTATGGAAACATAATGATGAAACAAGTAATACTAGAAATGAGTTTTATGGTGCTGCTACTCAACCTTCTGCTGTTAAACTAGTATTTAATAACAATGTAAATATAAATAAAAACTATTTAACAATTGGTTATGAAGGTAGTAATGGTTGGCAAGTAGATTCATTTGTATCTGACTTACAAAGAACTTTTGAAGTACCTAGTGATTATGCTAATCCAGTTCCTGATCCATATGAAAACCAAGAAGATAAAACAGCTCAAGTAAGAAGTTACTATGAAGGTGCTTATGACGATGCAGGTAATGTATATCCTGCTGCTTTGAATCAACCTATTAGAAGAGCAGGGTTTGTTAGGAAAGAAGGTAAGTACGTGGCTGAATTAAAAAGTAATAGTGATCCAAGGCCAGGTGAAGTTATATTTGGACCTGACTCTTATGGTGGTTATCCATCATCTGGTATTAAAGGATATTTTGCTACAGTAGTAATATCAACTGATGCAGGTACAGATCCTGCAGGAGAAAAAACAATATTTTCTGCATTTAGTAATAATGTAGTATCATCAACTTAATTAAATAAAATTGAATATACGTAAATTAACAGAGCAAGACTGGGATGTGTTGTCTAAATGGTGGGCAGCTTGGCCTAAGTGGAAAGCTCCAGTAAAAGATTTTTTACCCAACAATGGGACTGGTGGAGTAATAGTAGAAATAAATGGTAAACCTGTAGTTGCAGGATTTATTTATTTTACTAATTCTAAGACAGCTTTGCTTGAATGGATAGTATCAGATCCAGAATATAGAGAAACTGACAGAGAAGCCGCGATAGAGCTCCTTATAACCGGTGCAGAGAACCTTATTAAAGCTTCAGGGTATAAATATTTATTTGCAATAATGCAACATACTAAACTAATAGAAACACACGAAAAATTAGGGTGGATTAAAGATAATAAACCCTCTTATGAATTAACAAAAGTATTATAATATGGCAGTAGCAACAACATTAGCAATTAGTGCAGGAGTAGCTGGAGCCACTCAGTTAGTAAAAGGTGGTATAGCTAAAAGAGCTGCTAAAAAAGAGCAAGAAAAACAAGAACAAATAGCTAAAGATAAACAAAAAGCTTTAGAAGAGTTTGAGGCTAATAGACAAGAAGTAATAAATCCATATGAAAATATGGCTAATGAGTTTGAAAATTTAGGTGTAGCTACACAAGCAGCTAAGTTTCAAGCTGAAGAACAAGATATTGCATTAGCTAATACTCTAGATACTATAGCGCAAACCGGTGGTGGATCAGGTGGAGCTACAGCATTAGCGCGTATGGCACTAGAAAGTAAACGTGGTATTTCTGCTAGTATAGAACAACAAGAAGCTGCTAATCAAAAAGCTCGTGCAGAAGGCGCTCAAAAAGTTAATCAACTAAAAGCTGCTGGTGAAGCGTTTAAATTTGAAGCACAAGAGTCTAGAGACATATCAAAACAAGAAATGTTAAGATCAGATCAATTAAGAGCTGAGAACTCAGCAAACATGGCTAGACTAGCAAAGTTAAAAGCTACAACTGATATGGTAGGAGCTGTTGGTGGAACTGCTGAGGCACTAGCTGGAAATATGACAGGTGGTGGAACAATAGGACCACCTAAACTTTTTGGTATTTAAAACAAATAAACAATGGTAAAGTATTCAGGACAAAGAGCAAAATTAGCAAATTATCAACAGCGTAATGCTTACGCAGAAGGTTTATTAGATTTAGTAATTAAAAACCAAGAGAGTGCCGCGGCTAGTAATAGAAATTTTAGGGCATTAGCCGAGCAAGAACAAATAAATGCAAAAGAAAGAAAAGCTCAAGAGGAACTTTTTGCTAATCAACAATTTCAAAGAGCTGAACAAGATGCTGCTGCTATATATAAAGTAGATTTAGGCTCTAATAAGACCAACCAAAACTTTCATGATTACTTATTTGGTATGAAAGAACAATCATATAAAATAAGAACATTACAAAGAGAAGGTAAAATATCATCTTCTGAAGCTGCGCAAGCAATAGCAGAGTTAAATCAAAAGGTTAAAGGAACTATGGATGAAGCTATAGCAGTAACAGTTCAAGCAGATGCTTTACGTAAAGGTTTAGAGATACCACCTGGCCAAGCAGGTGCTATTAGCTCAAGAACGCCTGACGGAGTACAACAAGCTTTATTAGGAATGAGCACAGGTGACTCAAGATATGTAAGAAGAAATAATGTAACTTATGCTGTAAGAGAAAATCCTAATGATCCTAATAATCCTTTTGTAGCTAATTTAACTCAAATAGCTAAAGACTCTGCAGATGGTAAAGATGCTTTTAGTAGTGTACCAGATTTAACAGATGCGTATAAAAATGCTTATAACAATGTAGTAAAACCTGGTGGAAAAGATAATGCTGATTTAATTACTTTTGAAGAAAAAAGAGTAGGATCTGAAATGGCCACTGTTAAATTCATGACACCAGCACAAAGAACAAAAGCTGCTTCAGCTATGGTAAATGGTAATCAATTTAAAAATTTACTTGATGATGAAGAAAGAATGAAAAGTGTATGGGCAGATTTAATGGGTAAAGATACTGACTGGATGAATGTTGAAGGAAATACTCCTGAAGAAATAGAAGCTAATATACAAAAGCAAAGAAAAGAAGCTGCTATGTTTTTAGCTAATAAAGCATTAGAAGAAAACGCAGCTCCTGATGGTGTTAAAATGCTTGTTAAAAGTACAAAATATAAACCACCAGGAAGTAGCAGTAAAAAAACTAGTAAACCTCCTAGTAGAGCAGATCAAAGATTTGATGCTAAACAAGCTATATATGAAGATTATATTGCACAATCTAGCAATTTAGTAGGTGATTTTGATAAAATAGCAGTTGCTTTAACTGAAGTTAACCCTATAGATGGTACATACACAGTTGTAGATGACATGTACATAGTAGACTCTTTAGATGATGATACATATGACAAGTATTCTAAAGCAGATGCAGATGAAAAAGCTAAAATTATAGACGCCGCTGCTAAGAAATTAAAGATGAAACCAGGTGAAACTATAATTGATGAAGATGGTAATGTAGTTTCAGGATTAAATACAGCATCAGGTATTAAGAAAGCATTGACTAAAGTTCATGGTATATCAGCTGAAGATCAAAGAATATTCGACACAAGGATAACTGAAAGAGAAAGAAGAGTAAAAGCAGAGGCTCAACAAGCTTATGATGCAATAGAAGAAAAGCCTCCTGCTAATAAAGAATACTTTGAATATGAGGGTAAAAGATATAAAAATCCAACATACACAGGCGCTAGGTCTGGACAAGGCGGAGCGTTTGATCCAAATGCAAGAGGAACAAAAGCTAATCCTGTACAAGGTATAGCTACTAAAGACACTGCAGTAGAAGGTGAATACTATATAAACACTGGACAAGGTGATCCTAAAGATAAAGGTAAAGTTTACCAATTTAAAGATGGTAAATACGTAGAAGTTAAATAAACATTATAATATGCCAGAATACGTATTAATGGATTCAACGGGTTATGAGTGGACTGTTAGTGAGCAAGACTTACCAACATTCATGGAGCAATACCCAGATGCTAGGTTAATTGAAGAAAAAGAAACTGAAGGTGAACCTGTTACTGAATCATTAACTGTAGATACTACAATAGATCCTATAGAAACAGAAACGACTACAACTCTAGAAGCAAACAACAACGTTAAAGGTGTACTAGACAAATACGATCCTGAACGTGTAGCTTTAGTTGAAAGCTTCAGAGGATTAGATATAGATAAAAGAAGTAAGTTAAGTGAGCAAGACTTTGCGTTTGGTAAAGAAGGTAATTGGGACAACATAAGTGATGAAGGTAAACAAATCATAATGGCTGATTATACTTTTCCTAAAGGTTATGAAGGACCAAAAGATTTTAATGCTTTTAAAAATAAAATAGTTCAAGATGAAATTGAATATGAAGTAGGATCAGACACTGCTGATATAGAAACAAGCGCTTATGATGACTATAATGTATTTGGTAGTGGGTTAGAAAGTTCTCAAGAAAAAGCTAGAAAAAGAAACCAATATAAAACTGATGTTAGTAATGCTGTTTCAAAAGTAGAAGAAGGTGTTATGCCTACACATGTACTTGATGGTAAACTAGGTGGCGTATTAATAGGACAAGAAGAAAAAGTAGTAGATGATTTAAGAAGCATGTTCAAAGGTTATGGATTTAAATTTGATAAAGATAAGTCAGGTTTAAGTTATTTTACTGACGACATGATAGTTACTGCTGGCAATGGAAATAAAATAAAAATAAAGCTAGATAATTGGACTGATGATGGAGATATAGAGCAAGCTCAAAAATTAAAAAGTTTTTTAGAACAAAACAAAGAAGAATATAAAGCACCTAATTACCAAGACATGGTTAAAGCTATGGCATCATTAGATGGTGAAGCTTTAGAAAACATGAAAAGAGTTACAGAAGAACAAGATCAAAAGTGGTATGAAAACTGGTGGGCTGATGAGATAGACAAAGTAGACGAAGATAAGGCTTCAGAGTGGAGAAATATTTATGACGAAGATTTAGTAAAGCAAGAAACTCAAAGAGTTGAAAATGATATAGTAAAATTAAACAAAGAGTTTGCACTTAATGAGGCAAAAATAAACGATTATACTAACAAGGTAGCAGCATTACAAGCTCAAATAGATGCTGGCAGCCTTGGGCCTGATGAAATAATAGAAAAACAAAACGAATTAAATGCATTACAACAGTCTTTAAAAATAGAAGGACAAGCATTACAAGATAGATATAGATCTGAAGTTAAACCAGCTGTAGCAGATTTAAACTTAGTAGCTGCTAAACAAACTTTAGTTGAAGAAGGTAGAGGTGACTTTGGTATAATGACAACTAAATTTGCTGGTGGTGTATATGATTCATTAGGTACTTTCTACAATCAAATAGCTCTTGCTTTTCGTCAAGGAGATATTGAAGACATTGCTAATGGTGATGAAGAAAAGTTAAAACAATTATTAGATAGAGAAGCTAAAATGGTTATTTACGATAAGTTCACAAAAGACGTTGACGTAAGTAATGAATATGAAAAAGCTTTTAATAACAGTATGGCTGGCGCTGCTTATAAATCTATAACTGAAATGGTTATTGGTCAAATTACAACTCTTCCGCTAGCGGCTATTCCTGTTGCTGGTCCAATTTTACAAAGAGTAGCATTTGGTAGTATGATGGGTGGTATGGTAGCTGGATTTGAAGCTCAAGAAATGCAAAGTGAAGATTTTGCTGATATGACACCACGAGAAAAAGCAGCGTATCAATCAACTATTGGAACTGTTATTGGAACAATTGAAGGTGTAGTAGGACCAGCTGGTAGGTTTATAGCAGCACCTGTTAAAGCAGGTTTAACTAATTTAATAAAGCAATACGGAGGAAAAACACTGCGTAATGCTGTATTAAAAGAAACATTAAGAAGAACAGCTGGTAAAGCTGTTGGTAGTGCAGTTGTTAAAAGAACAGCATTAGACGTACTTCAAGATTTTGGTAATAAAGCTTTAAGCAGAGAAGGTTTAGGTACAGCAGCTACCATGGCAGGTATTGAAGGGCTTACTGAAGGTATACAAGAAGCTGCGCAAATGGGTATAACTGAGATATGGAGAGAAAATACAGAGGCTAACGGTAAGTTGTGGGAAGAAATAAGTTTAGAAGATGCTGTTAGTAAAATAATGCAAGCCACTACTTTAGGTGTTATGGCTGGTGGTCCATTTGGTGTTATAGCTGGCGGTGCTAATGCGTCTAGAAGTGGTACTATGGATATGATTAGTGATCAACAGTTTACTTTATGGAAAAGATATTTACTTGATCCTAAATGGCAAAAGCTTACTAGCGATAAAGAAATGTTAGCTGTACTAGATCCTGATAATGAATTAACAAAAGAAAAGGCAGATCTACTATTAAGAGAATATAGAAATATGGGTGGCATGCTTAGAGAAGTTGATAATATGGGTCTAACTACTAAAGGTGAAAAACAAGCTTATAAACTAATAGAGCAAAAACAAAAACTACAAAAGCAAATAGATAAAGCCACTGACAAAGCATTAGTTAAAAGACAAAGAGAAGAGATATCAGCTATTAACGAAGTGCTAGAAGAGATTAGTGTTAATGAAAACTTTGAAGTAGCATATGAAAGAGGATTAGCTGAAACTGCTAGACGAGCTGAAATGTCAGACAAAGGTTTTGTTTTATTAACAGATCCTGCTGATTTTAATCAAGCTATGAAAGATATAGGTATTACAGAAGATCTTTCAGGAACACCAGGTTATAACGATATTGATGGTACTATTTATATTAATGATAAAGTTGCTAGAGATCTAAGGCAAATAGGTGTAAGCTCTCACGAGTTACTTCATGGTGTAACTGGTAAACAAATAAAAGCTTTAGGTTTAACAGCAGAACAAAAAGCTGATTTAGTAGATGACTTTAAAAGTAGATTGTCATCAAAAGAATTTGATGTGGTAGCACAACGTATAGAAGCTTATGGAACAAACCCAGAAAATGCTACGTCTGAAGAATGGTTTAATGCTTTTGTAGAAGGTATTGTCAATGATGATATAAAATATGCTGAAGGTACTGCAGTAAAAATGGGTAACTTTTTAGCTGACAAGTTATTTAAACCACTAGGTTTTAGACAAGCAAACTTTGCTAATGGTAGATCTGTATATAGATTTTTAAAGAGTTATGGTCAACAGTCTAGGCGTATAGCTAGAGGTCAACAAGATACTTTCACTGGTGATGTAGCAGCTATAGTAGATCAAGGTATAGATACACCAGCTGTAGGTTTAGCTAGTAAAGTTTCAAATGTAGCAGCTACTGACTTAGCCGCACAATATAAAGATGGTACAATAACCAATGAAGGTACAATTGATTTTATACAACAATATCATAAGCTAGGTAAAAAAGCTATGGGCTTTGATCAAGCTAAAGGTGATATTGCAGAATCTGAAGCTATAAGCTTTTTAAATAAAGAGTTTCCTAGTATAATGAAAAACTACGATCCTACTAGAGAATTAGAGTTTTCAACCTATTTAAATAATGTATTACCTTTTAGAGCTGTTGATTTTTATGAGCAACAAATAGGTGATAAAGCTAAAACAACAAGTACAGATTCAGATAAAGCAAAACAATTAGTAGCTGATGAGACTTCTCCTAGAGATACTAGAACTGATAGAGAAATAAGACAAGATGAAAGAAAAGGAGTTAAAGTTAGAGAAAAAACACCAGGTGTATATAATGTAGATAAAGTAGTAAAAGCTATTAGATCTAAGGCTAAACAACAAAACATGAAGGGTAAAACCTTAAAGCAATTAAAAGGTTTTGCTTTACGTGAAGTAGTTGACATGATATCTAGAGATAATAAAGATCTTGCAGATTCTATGTTTAGGAAATTAGAAAAAAATTCTGATCTTAATAAACCAGAAATGTTAGCTATACAGAACTTCATAAACTCTAACGTAGACATGGCTAAAGGTTCTTTAATTGAAGGATATACAAGCGAATTTAAAGCTACAGGTGTAGTTAATAAGTTGTTAGAAAAGTTTTATAACAAACGTAGTGTAAGATCTAAAACAGGGCCAGGTTTAAAAGTACAAATTAAAAAACCTAATATAAGCAATACTGACTTTAAAGAAACATTTGGAATTATAGGTAATGATAGAGCTAAGTGGAATCAAAAAGTACCAGCTAGTCAAGGTGGTGTTAGTGATATACTAAAAGGATTTGTAAGAAACTTAGATCAAGTAATATCTAGTCAAGAAATAAGAGAACAGTATATAGCAGACGGTGATAAAGCTGATGCGTTAAGATCATTATCAGATGGAATACCATCAGGATTTTTTAGTAAATTGACAGTAGAAAATTTAGGTAAAACTTTTGGTAAGCTAAATGAAGGTCAAAAAGAAACATACTTAGCTAACATCCCTTACTTTATAGAATTAATTACTGCTGGAGAAAGTGTTAATTCAGCTTTTGATACAGCACTTCCTAACGACTTTTTAACTAAAAAAGTTAAAGATAAAATAGTAGATAATAACACAAGAAAAACTATTAAAGAAGATTGGAATACTATAGTAGATCAATTTCCTAAAACTTTATATAAGTCTAAAAAGTTTAACAAGACTAAGTTAAATGAATACCTGCACACAGCTTTTGCTGAGCAAACTAGTAGAGAACTAGTAAGAGATCTATTAGGTATTAACAAAGATGGTTTAGATTGGAGAAGTACTAAACAAATAACCTCTTATGTTAGTTCTTTAAAAGAATATTTTAGAGATTTAAGAAAAGACTTTAATAGTGATTTAGAGTTTTTTAAATATGTAATTACTCATTTTGAAACTACATTTACTGGTTCGGCTAAAATTGGTGGATTACCAAATCATGTATGGAATAAAGATGGTATATTAGTAGAAGGAAAGAAAACTACTAAAGGACCAGGTATTAGAAATGGTATATTTAATAATAGAACAGAATTTTATAATGTACTTTTAAAACCTTTAGATACAGAGAATAAATTAAAACCAGTGCGTGGTGGTTTTACTTATGATGGTAATTTAATAAAAATAAATAGAGCTCCTCAATCGATTGTTGCTACTAAAAAATATTTAGACGAGTTTTTAGAAACAGGTAAATTAAGTAATGCAACTTTAAAAACAAGTTATAATGATGCTATTGGTAATCAAAACGCTATAATAAGATTATTAAAGTGGTATAAAGATAAAGAAAAAAATACTAAATCTGATATTAATATAAATGATATAGGTATGTTTTTCGTTAATTCCACTGGAGATATGACTGCTATTTTAAGATCAGCATATTTTATGGATAGTATAGCTTTAAGTGATAGTAAAAATCCTAAAGATTATAGGTTTGAACATAACCCACCTGTAAGAGTTATGCAAGTATATATGGCTCAATTTGTTAATGGTACTATAAATGAAGCTCAGTTAAAAGAAAAGTTTGCAGATACATCTGTTAGTGTTATACCTGAATTAATGGATAAAGCTATTAATATTAGGTATAAAGATACTATACCTATGAACTCTACAAGTAGGTTTGATAGGTA
>CEUT01020567.1_pt1 | contig 32837 bp, 41 predicted proteins | sample 531401 | NCBI WGS metagenome assembly CEUT01 (sample SAMEA2622821, study PRJEB7988) | marine metagenome | biome: marine biome (ENVO:00000447); feature: surface water layer (ENVO:00002042); material: "saline water (ENVO:00002010), including plankton (ENVO:xxxxxxxx)" | depth 5 m | reverse complement strand
AACGACTTGTCAGACGTAACAATCACAGGCGGGAGTACAGGTGAAGTCTTACGACACAACGGCACGAACTTCGTTGACGCACAACTTGCTTACTCTGATTTAAGTGGAACACCGACTATTCCTAGTTCAAGTGATGACATTACAAGTGATCACACTGGTGTGAACTATACAGGTGCAAACACAGACTCGATCACGACTCACTTAAGCGGGATTGATACTGCCCTTGCTAGTGCAGGCGGAGGATCTACATATGCAGGGAATTATGAATCTATTACTAGCGCATCTAGTCCCGTTACTGCTGAAATCGACCATCACTATGGTGCCAATACAAGCGGAGGTGCAATCACATTCAACCTTCCTGCTTTAAGCGGTCTAACGGGTGGAGAGGAATTAAGAATCAAGTTGAATACAGCAGGAAACAACTTAACGATTACTGCAAATGGAGCCGACACAATCGAAGGCTCTGGTCAAACGTATGTAATGTCAATTGCTAAAGAATCGGTCACCTGCGTCGCTTCCTCGGGAACGAACTGGGAGATCATCTAATGAGTCATAGTAAAATTAAAGTCGGGGGGCAATCTCCGAACACCTCGGGAGAGATATCGGTTACATTAAATAATCTTTCGAATGTTTCCGCAGGATCCCCATCAAATGATGAAGTCTTGAAATATAGCTCGGGATCGTGGATCAACTCTACTATTTCTTCCTCGTCTGCGACGGTTCAATTCCTCTATATTGGAGAAGGTGCAAGCAATAATTATTTTAATAGTGGATTGACTACAATCGGGGCAAATGATGAACTTCGTTTGTATGATTCAAGTCCAACAAATACGATTACGGGAGCGACAATCACAAAAGAAGGATCGACTGATTGGATCAAGTTCGTTACACTGCCTGCTGGGGAGTATCTGATTATCGCCCAAGTTAGAGTGAACTTTATTGGAAGTGGGTATTTTGCCTATCAAGTTGTCTCCGATCCGACAGGGAGCTTCACGAATCTCACTCCTTACGCAGTAATTGGAGAGAATGCGGATAGTCATGCGCAAGGAGTTTCACAAACACTTCAAGGACACATTGAACTAACATCTTCGACCGAAATCGGCTTCAATATCGTCGCTGTTCAAAACGTCGAACCTGTAGTTTTTGAAGATGAACAGGGGAATGTTACCTATCCCCAAGGCGACATAATTAGTGAATTCTCTTATATGTTCATTGAAAAGCTGAGTTAAGTCATGTCACACAATAAAATAAAAGTAAGCGGTCAAAGTCCAAACACAACGGGAGAGATATCGGTTGCTCTGAATAATCTTTCGAATGTTTCCGCAGGATCTCCATCGGATGATGATGTCTTGAAATATAGCTCAGGGTCGTGGGTCAACTCTACGACCTCCTCCTTGCCTGCGACTGCTCAATTTATAAGTATAGGAGAAGGTGCAAGCAATGCTTACTCCAACAGCGGAATGACAACGATTGCACAAGGCAATGAGTTTAGATTATATGATTCAAGTCCGACAAATACGATTACAGGCGCAACAATCACAAAAGAAGGAACAACGGATTGGATCAAGTTCGTTACACTACCTGCGGGTGAGTATCAAGTTATAGCTCAAGTTAGAGTTAAATTTAATGCAAGCGGTTACTTTGTATATAGAGTCGTAGAAGATCCAACAGGAACCAAGAGCGATTTGACTCCTTATTCTATAATTGGAGAGAACGCGGATAGTTATGCACAAGGAGTTTCACAAACACTTCAAGGGTATCTTAATCTATCAACATCAACAGAAATCGGCTTAAATATAGAAGGGGTTTCAAATGTTGATACGGTCGCAAATCAAGGAAATACACCAAGTGAATTTTCATACTTGTTTATCGAAAAGCTGAGTTAAGTCATGTCACACAATAAAATTAAAGTAGGAGGACAATCTCCGAACACATTCGGTGAAATCAGTGTTGCATTGAATGATCTTTCAAATGTATCAGCAGGATCACCAGATGAAAACCAAGTTTTACAATATAGCTCGGGATCATGGATTCCAGCCTCTCGGGGATCACAGGCAGAAAAAGAAATCGGATATAGTTTTATTGGGAAATTTACTGGCACTTATGGAGGCGGGACAGGAAATTATAGTACGTCTACAGTATTTAATCGGTTTCAAATTAGAGTCCAAGGAGGGGATATTGAACAAAACGGTGTAAATCATATTGGAATAACATTCTCATCAAGCGCATGGAAAAACGGTTTCCAATTTACAAATACTGGTACTTATTTAATCTTTATGAGTTTACAGCATTACGGAACAGGAGAAGCGATATGGAGATTTTATGATGAAACAAACTCGGCTTACTTCGGGCCTAAATTTAGAATGAGCAATTCGACGGATAGAATGCCTGTATTAGTATTACCTTTCACTGTCACTTCAACAAATCAACAATTAAGTTTAAGATTACTGTCTAATGCAACGCCTTCAGCAGTCGGAAGAGCGCAGGAGATGCGCGCGGTTTCTATTAATATTTATAAACTATAAAGGGATTAATCATGTTTTTAAAAGTCTATTGTCCTTCGGATATCGTTGTCGGAGATGTCCTTCATTATAATTCAACTTCTCAATTGTGGGAACGTGCAACTACTATCGATCATCCTGTCTGTGTTGCTCGTACAAATGCAGAGACGCGCGGTGATGGTTATGCTGTCGAGGGAGTTTTTGCAGGTGCTGTTTTAGCGAAAGCATCGCGTTCAATTCCTGTTCAAGGTGGAGAACTTCAAGTTGAAAACGGTGGTGTTTATGTAGATAATAGTGCAAATGGTCAAGGTATCATCTGCCCGCAATTTATTGATAACTCCGATCCTCGAAACGCAGGCGATCTTGTACAGGTAGTAGTAAGATGAGTCATAATAAAATTAAAGTAGGAGGACAGTCTCCGAACACCTCTGGGGAAATTTCAGTCTCCCTTAATAACCTTTCTGACGTAGTATTAAGTGGGTCAGAAGAAGCAAAAGATGTCCTCCGACACAACGGTACGAACTTCGTTGATACACAACTTGCTTATTCTGATTTGAGCGGAACTCCAACTATCCCTAGTTCAAGTGGTGACATTACAAGTGATCACACTGGAGTGAATTATACGGGTGCACTTGATGCAAGTATCACGGCTCACTTAAGTGGAATTGATACTGCCCTTGCTAGTGCAGGCGGAGGATCTGCTCCCGATGTAGTGACTGATTCAAGTGGAACAAACACAACGATCTCAACGACAACAGGGATCGAAGAAGTTCACTTAATTAATAATGGCGCAAACGCTGTCACCATTACCCTGCCTTCAGCCTCAACTGCAGGAGAAGGATATAAGTACCAAATTAAACGTCTAGGCACCGCGACAGTCACCATTGACCCAGACGGAAATGAGCAAATCGACAATGGAGGAGCGGGAGTAGCAATCACATTAGATGTGCAATTCGAGTCTGTCACTATCGTCTCTAACAATGCGAATTGGTTTATAATATGACATACTTAAAAAACTTAGGAACAAGACAGGTAGAGTTTAGACTTGCACTTGCTTCACTTAGTCTTGCAAGTTATTCACAGGGTGCAACCTATTCATTAGGTAGTGCAACAGGTAATTTGACATTATCCATTTCGAATGGTGTGATTACACTGTCGGCTGGTCGGTATATGATTGAAGGGTATCCTTATGTGGATGTTGTAAACCAGAACGATGTGATCACCTTTGTGTGGCAAGAAAATTCAAGTGGGTCTTTTACAGATATTGGTATTGTCGGACAAGTTCAAGTCTCGGGTGATGCCGTTGGTGAACGAGACGTGGCACTTGCAACAATCGATACACCGACATCTGTTGATGTGAAATTAGTAGTAAAAACATTAACTTCAACAGGAACCCCAACAGATGCAGGGGGTTGTATTGTCATTTGGAAAGAAGTGGATATATGAGTTATACACCAAGAAGACCTGCACTTGGATATATACAAGCAAGTGCTGTTTCATCAACAACAGTAAACGAAGTTGTGTTTGATATACCTAATGATATGGTTACAACAGATTCGGGTGGGGTGACCTCTTTAACAGATAATACTGTTATTCTTATGAGGATGTCGCGAGATAACGACGGAGTCACTAATAGGTCGATGGTTTATTACCCAAATTCTGGGTTAACCGACTTTAAATATAGGGGACGAACACCTTCTGAAAGTAATAATCTTTTTCAAATATCAGAAGATGCATTTGATTATGCAAACACTGTTGAGCCAACAAGAGCAACATCTGCAGGGACAGGTGCAATCAATTTTACAGATTACTCCCATTGCAGATTGTGGAGATTGAACACATGACGTATTTATCAGAAGTCACAAAAGGTAAACTAAGTATTTTTATTTTGAACGTGGTTACTAATCAAAATGTAACATCAACAAGTTATGAAGATGTGGAGCTTGCTTCTGGTTATGATACTGTTGTTGACCAATACTCTACTACTTTAACGATTGATACAACTAACCACAGGGTGACTTTACCAAGCGGGAAATTCTATCTTGATGCAAGAATGATGACAAAATCCTCCTCTTCGGGGACATGGGGTAGTGAGTACACGTGGTATGAGTGGGATGGTTCCTCTCGTACTGTGATCGGATACGAGGGTAGAGAGGTGGGTGCCCTTGCGATTGGAGATCCACATAAAAATGAGCACGCACGTGGATACATTGAGAGTGATGGAACTGCAATCATTGGATTACAAGTCAAGAAGACAAACACAAATGTTGAAATTGAAGATACTCAATACGATTCGAACTCTGGACTTTCTCGATGTATGATATGGCGGATTGAATAATGATTAAAGAATACAAGAACTACATTATTATTGCATTTGTTGCACTTTCTTTCTTCGTAGGGTATAAGTTTGTGCTCGCAGTGATCACAGGTCTCTGTGGGTTGTTTGCTATTTCACAAGAGCGAGAGTTTAGAAAGATTGAGCGTGATATTGAGGAGTATGACGAAAGAGTAAAAGTGTTAAGAGAGGAAGCAAACAAGAAGATTAAAAAAGAGGAAGTACAAACTAAAGAGGAAATTGACTCATGGTTAGATCAATAATCTTAATATCAGTATTGCTACTTGGGTGGCAATCTACATACACAGGTAATTGGCGTGATGCTGATGGGACTCTTAGAGATGTTCCATGCCCCGAATCTTTTGAAGATAGAGCACGAATGCCTAAAGGGTGCGTCGCAAAAGAGATGGGAGTGTGGTTATCAAGAGAGTATTACACACAACTTGTAGTCAGTTTAAGCAGGCTCAAGAAAGAGAAGGAAGAGCGTCAAAAACTTCTGACACTCAAAGAAGATCGAATCAAGAGTCTGGAGCTTCAGCTTAAATTAAAAGTCGTTGCACCTGCACCTGCACCTAGTTGTTTCACTGAAATCTTGTCTACTACAATTTTAACTACAGCAGGATGTGTCGTATGGAATCAATTACCTTAACAAGTTTAGTGTCTATTGTTGCCGTTCTTACGTTCATGTATTCTTATATTAAGGATCGTTATGAAAGTGGGAAGGCGATTGGACAACTCGAACAAAGAGTCACCTCACTTGAGGATGATAAACAAAAGATACAAGATCTCATTAACTCCGTGAGTGAGATTCAGATACAACTTGCTCGATTAGAGCAGAAAATAGATATGAGACAATAATGGAAATCTATCAAGATGGAATCGGGGATGTACGTCTCATCAATGTGATGGGTACAGACCGAACGGCAGTTGAATCTGCACGTGTTAGTTTCAGTAGTGACGAGTTCACGGGGTTTGATGACGAACCTTTAAATGAAAAAGATGAGAAGCTTCTCTCCTTTTTGATTCGGAGTGGGCACACTAGCGTTCACGAACATAGTGTTCTCACGTTTCGGATTACGTGTCCTCTTTATATCAGTAAGCAGATTATGAGACATCGTACGTTCTCTTTCAATGAGATTTCAAGGAGATACACCTCAAAAGATATGCAATTCTTTATCCCGCATCACTTTAGGAAGCAGGCAGAGAAGAATCTTCAGTGCTCCACTCAAGAAGGTGTAGACAACCATATGGAAGCCTTGAAAACGTACGAGGACATCGTAAAGAAGGCAAAGGAAGCGTACGATCAACTTATTGAACTTGGTGTCTGTAGAGAGCAAGCTAGAGGTGTCCTCCCTAACTGTATGTACACCTCCTTCTATATGACTGGGAACTTAAATAATTGGTTCAAGTTCTTAAAACTAAGACTTGATGATCATGCACAAGAGGAAGTCCAGATTGTTGCTCTCGAAATCAAGAGGGTGATCGAAGAGTATTTCCCAATCACAAGTAAGTACATGATATGAAGATTAAGCATCTTAAATATTGGCTATCTCAAACAAGAGAACTATCGCTCCTCTCAGAGTGTGTTCGAAAAAAGTTCGGGTGCCTCATTGTAGACCCCGATACAAACTGTGTACTTGTGAACGGGTACAACGGTGGCCCACGTGGAGGGGATCGTCTCTGTGGAGGAGAAACTTGTATTCGGAATACGTGTAACATCGAGTCGGGTACGCAGAACGATATTGGATGTAATCACGCAGAAGCGAACGCTATTGTGAATAGTGCACGACTCGGTATATCAATTGAAGGGAAGTGGCTCTTTGTGAACGGGGAACCCTGCATCAATTGCGCAAAACTGATTACACAGTCTGGGATTGCAAGAGTCATCTATCTTGAAGGAGGGTATCTTTCAAACGATGGGATCGCCTATTTACTCAAGAATCATGTCGGTGTCTTCCCTGTATCCCTTGAAGATGAATCTTCACTTAGGTCAGTGTTGCAACCTACTTTTAAAGAGGTTAGAATAGAAAGATCACCATTCAAGTAAAAGGATATAAACTATGGGACTCTTTGATATCTTTAAAAAGAAGGAGATTGTGAAGGCGTTACCTCCACCTCCTGCAAAAACACCAGAAGCCCAATCTGCTCAATACAGCGTGGGTGACCTTACGAACGGGTACATGGCCCAAGATGCAGGATACGGAAGTTCCGCAGATGCCGAACCTTCACGTGGATTGAATTACGATCAACTCCTCGCTATGTCGAGAGTCCCGCTTATTTCTGCCATTGTCCAAACAAGGGTAAACCAAATTGCGGAGTTTAGTACTCCGTCTAGGGATGGTCAAGACATCGGTTTTATGATCCGACTCAAAGATCGGAACGAAACCCCCGATGAAGAACAACTTGAAACGATGGACGAGCTTTATGATTTCATGGTGTCCTGTGGAGACGACCGAATAAACTTTGAAACGAACTTTGAAGCGTTTTTGCGGATGCTTGTTCGGGATTCTCTGATTTATGACCAAGCGTGCTTCGAAGTCATTAAAACGAGAGGTGGACAAGTCGCAGGGTTTATGAATGTTGATAGTAGCACCATTCGAAGAACCAAGCGAACGAAGGAAGAACTAAAAGAAGGACGAAGAGATACAAAACGTGCACAATTCGTTCAAGTACTAAAAAACAAAACAATTGCGGAGTTTCAATCTGATGAATTATGTTTTGGTATCCGTCGTCCTCGTAGCGATATACGCTATTATGGTTATGGATTCCCAGAGTTAGAAGAGTGCGTAGGATTGATCACGAATCTTTTGAATAGTGATATGTACAACGCAAGTAACTTCACAAACGGGATATCCGCTTCTGGAATCATTGCTGTCCGATCTAAGATGCAACCACAATTGTTCCGTTCTTTTCGACGGGAGTTCTACAATATGTTGAGTGGGCCTGCATCTGCAAAAAAGACTCCTTTGATTCAACTCGATCCAGACTCTAATGAAGATGTACGCTCGATTAACTTAGGCGCAACAAATAAAGACATGGAGTATTCCGAATGGAAAAACTACATGATCAAGAGTATCTGCGCTGTTTTCCAAGTCGATCCAATGGAAGTCGGGTTCAAGTTCGGTAATGAGAACCAAAAATCTTCTTTTAGCCAAGAGTCTTCTAGAGAGAAGATTTTGATGTCTAAAGAAAAAGGGTTACGCCCACTTTTACGTGCAATCCAATCGTGGTTGAATAAATATGTCGTCTCAAAACTCGATGACCGCTTCGAGATTGTGTTTACAGGGTTAGACAGTAGTCCTCCAGAGCAACAACTCAAACTTGCTATTCAAAAGGTAAAGACCTTTATGACTGTGAATGAGATTCGTGCTTTGTACGACCTTGAACCGATTGAGACAGGGGATATCATTCTAGATCCTACTTATCTTAAAACGTTGGCAGGGACTCCTGCGACAGTGAAAGAAGAAGAGGAAGATCTAGAAGAAGAGACGCTAGAAGAAGAGACTCTGGAAGAAGAGACGCTAGAAGAAGAACCTATCGAAGAGGAAGAAGAACCTATCGAAGAGGAGATCACCGATGAAGACATTTGATGTACCTATGAAAGTGCGTAAAGAAGCTGAACGTGGTCTGAAGCTCCGTAAAGAGACAGGACGAGGTGGACTCTCTACGCAAGAGGCAGGTAAACTTGGAATCGGTAGCGGTGTCCAACGTGCAAGTGATCTCAAGTCGGGATCTGTCTCGTATAAGACTGTACGCAGGATGCTTGCTTTTTTTCGTAGACACGAAGCGTATAAGAAGCACCACACCACAAACCCTCCATCTAATTCATATATTAGCTGGTTGTTGTGGGGAGGTGACGCAGGGTACGCATGGGCCAAGCGAACTGTCGCACAAGAAGAGAAGGTTAAGAAAGGGAGTTTCCTCGCTTTATCTTTATTTGGAGAGGAGTATCCAGAAGAAGAGAAGACAGGAGGGTTCCTAGATCTAGTGCGTAAGAGCAGAGAGCATACACTCGAACTCGAACTCGAACCCGAACCCGAACCCGAACTTGAGTTTGATGTGGTGATCAACGACCCGATTATGTCCGTCATCAAAAAGGGGTTGAAGGTTCGTAAAAAGACCGAGTTTACTCTCGCAAAGAATATTGGCCAAGCTATCCGCAGAGGGCACTTTGATAAACTTGACCTTGAGGATATTGAAAAGTGCCTTGATGGTATGGGTACAGAAGAAGGTGCAATTGAAGCAAGTCTTGTAGGTGCACATTGTATGCTTGAAGCAATTGAAAAAGCAAAACCTAAAGTTCCAGCGAAGTATCTTGAGGGGTTAACAGGAAAAGAGCGTGCAAAAAGGAAGAAAGAGATTCAAGAGAGAATGCGAGGAAAACAATCTTTTAAGCCGTTAACAGGTGATGACCGAAAGACTAAACCAAGTAAATACTCAAAAACAAAGATTGCGAGTGAAATCCGAGAAGAAATCAAAGGTAAAGGGAAAGATGAGTTCCTGCGTGCATCTGCAAAGGTCAGTGGCGTATCCAAAAGGATACTAGAGCAAGTCTATGATCGAGGATTAAAAGCTTGGGCAACAAGTGGGCATCGTGTAGGAGCAACAGCTCAACAGTGGGCAAAAGCTCGTGTTTACTCGTTCTTAAGCGGTGGCAAGACAACAAAAACTGCAGATAAAGATCTTTTTGAAAAGATTTAAGGAGCCTCCATCGTTATACTAACGAAAGGAGTCTATTATGATTTTTAACAAGCAGACTTTATTAAGCGCATTTGACAAAAAGGGAAGTTACCACTCGCCAAAATGTTTCTCTACAATTGTGGTACATAAACTCTCAAGATTCGAGCCTAAAGACTATCCTGCACTTCCAAAAGGGATACCGTTGGAAGCCTACCTTTATTCCATTTGGGAAGACAAGTACACCTCCTCCATCAAGTTTATGATTGTGAACCGAGAGCTGGTGCTCCTATGAACATGAAAGTAATTTGTACCTGCAACGATAACAACCACTTCGACTACGCATTAGTTGATCGTTTTGATTGGATCTCTGCAAAAATAAAGTTTTTCCAATCCCTTAACTTAAAAGCAAAGATCACTGTCGCAGTAGATGATGTTCGTATCCTTGAGATATACACTGTAGATGGTAATGTTGAGTTTGAGACGGTTCACGATAACTACCTAGATATAAACCAAGAGATTAAAGATTATGTCCTTCACGAAGCGTAGAGAAGCGATTATTCGGTGCGGATCAGACCTCGATCTGGTTCTTATTTTTAATGCGGACTTGAAAAGACACCATCTTACTTTAAGTAAGGGGATTCCTTTGCACGTTTTTAGTGCCATCGTTTATATACGGGATCCTCACGAGATTATACTGAAGTATCCAGAGTACACTTTTTATCAAGTGCTAGAATGGTTTGAAAAAGTGCGGGAACGGAACCAAGGGGAACTCCCTGCGAAGTTCATCGAGCAATCATAGAGATAACAAGAATCGCAAGTAAGGCCAAAGCCTTCTTCGGTTCGATTCCATACCACACAGTGTTCATGCAAAGAGTGACACCTAGCCCAATACAGGCAATCCATAGATTCGCTGTCCATGCCCCGTACTTATCTAGTATCTTCCAAAAAGCCCATAACATGGCAAAACTCGTTGGGATACTTGTGTATAACGTCCACTCTAAAAGAGAGAGGTCACACAAACCAACTTTATTAGCGTTACCTTTGAACCAGCCTATTAGGGAACATAGAAAAAAGATAGCAAGTGGAGTAGCCATTCCCATATCCAATCAAAGAAATTGATGTACGTATCAAATTCTAATAATTGAGGCAGAAAATCAAGAAATCTTTCAAGGTTAATCAAGTTCTCATTAAACGGGTACACGAACCGTAGAATAACAAGAAGTTGTAATCCCCACAATAACGTTGCAAGTAACATAGGGTAGACCACGTACCTTCTTACATTTTGTCTACGTCTTTCCTCTGGAGTTAATTTTGGAGGAGACACCATCTGAACCTTTTGGTTTCCTTTAGGTCTCCTAAGACGGTTTGCATCCCATGAAATTGAGTAAAGTTGCATGGGTTTCTTAACTCCCTTGAATGTCCACTTTCCAATATCCGCCATTTTTAGTTTTCCACGGATACTCATAGCAATTTGTCCCGCACGACTAGACAGTAATGTTTGTCCTCCATTCGCAAGGGACATGATCCGAGCGCATACACTCTTTTGGATACCCTCGATCTCAATAGGTTTAGCACCTCGACTTACAAAGAAGGTGTCATTCGAATGCATGATGACGATGCCTGCATGAATCCCAATGCGACTTGTAAACCCTAGATGTTGCTCCACGAGTTTATGATACTCCGTAGAGTATTCTAAAGCCTCGCGCATATTCTCAAAAAGGAGGAGGTACCCGTCTGTCCTATCTATCTCAAGTCCATTCCACTTTATAAGTAACCCTCTACTAATCCTGTCATAAAGACGCATCTTTTGACTCATCTTAAAGTCACCAAGTCTCTCCGTAGTTTTGGTGCTATCTACAATGTCGATCATAACGAGGATTACAAAAGAGTGTTCCATCTACTTCTTCTCAATCTCTGCCTCAATTTTGGCTAGACGAGTGTATACTTCACTAGGGGCGATGACACGCACTTCCACTTTAGCTAATCGTTCACTTAACTCATTATCTTTAGGCTTTAGTGTTCCATTGATCACACCGAAGATCTCTAACCTACCCTGTCGATTACCCTCGATCCCTTTTTTACAATCATCCAGTTGGTGCTCCAACGCTTGTAACTTAGCCTCAATCTTTGTAATCGACTTGGAGAAGTTCCAAAGGAGTCCTCCGCAAAAAATGAGTGCAGGCATAATCTCTGCTAAAATAGAAGTTAAATCGTTCATTTTGAGGCTCCTTACCATGAAAGATAGATTATTATATAAGCATATACATCTTGAAACAAATAGATATTTTTTGTCCATAAAAAAACCAGAACAAAAAAACGGGTGGCAAATCGAGTTAATTTGTTCTTACGAATTACCAAAAAAACAATATATTGAAATGTGTAGTGTTTTCGATAACTTATGTTTAAATTGATTTAAAGGTGTGTACCACGTGAACCACAGTATATAGGTGCGTCAGAAAGTAAAAATAAATTAAATTTAGGGGTGAATTTATATATATGGCGTATATTATTTATATATATTATAGTGTCCTATAGAACGTGGTTCACGTGGTTCACACACTGGAGAAAAAATGATCGAGAAGTTTTTTGGCACAGACATCTATCGAGTAGCAAATCTGAGTGATATGTTCTTCAACATAAAAGGTATGGCTCAGATCTTGAAGGTGCACGAGAAGACAATAAGAAGAATGATTGAACAATGCAACGAAGCCAGAGTCCTAGAACTCCCTAGAGGACGAAAGGGACAACCTACGCATGGTTTACGGAACATTTACACAACTAAGACGGTTCTATCTCTGCTTTTTGCGACACATCACGAGTTTACCTCAGCAAAGAATACAAAGATTCGAGAATGGATTGCGACTGTCATCAATCAGATTTGCTTTGATGAGTTCGTCAGTTTACATGGGTATCGACTCGGTGAGCATCAACAGCGAAGGATTATGACGTATGTCTGCGGGTATGAGCGACACAAGGATATTGTACTTGGAAGGTTTGACATTCGCGCTGATTACTGCAACAGTGTAATGCGTGGAAGTCGGTTCAGCTACCTTAGCTTTATGCAACTTCCCGATGCATATATTGACCGACTTGAGGTCATGCGAATCAAGGCTATTGATCTTGCAGTGTATCATCTTTGCGAGTACACAGGACAAGACCCCGATGAATTACTCACCTATCTAGGTATCCCTATCTCGTATGGCGAGTATACAGAAGCGGATAAAAAAGAAGTGCTTCGGCACTTAAATAAATACTTCAAAGATGGTATACTAAAGAAAAAAAGGAAATAATCATGCCATACGAAAATTACCACACTGCGCGTCTCAAAGACCCCGACCTCTTTGAAAAGTTCCGCACAATCAAACCAAAGAACTTCCCCGAAGGGATTTCTGTCATTGTTGGAATAAAAGATGGAGAAGAAGAGTTCCAATCCATTCGTGCTGACAAAAAGAAGATGTCCCTTGACGAGTTCAAGGCTTTTTTGAAGGAGAACGGATTCAAGACCTCTGGATTAAATAAAAGCATTGAGCTTTTTAGTACATGGCTTCCTCTCGGACTTGTTAAATCTGAAGAAGAGGGTCGCACTAAAATCGGGGGTATTATCTCCACCGATACCGTTGACCAACAAGGCGACATGATCTTGCAGGAGGGAATGGACTTTTCTTACTTCCTCGATAAAGGGTACTTCAACTATGAGCATAAAGGTGGAGTTGAGTTCATCGTGGGTGCACCCACAAAAGTTGAGCGAGTCAACTTGGATGGAAAGCAGGCAACCCGTGTCGAGGGTTATCTGATGACAGAGAAACCTTTAGCGAAGACCATTATCGAAACCTGTGTTGCGATGGAAAAGGCTCAACTTGATCGGAAGATCGGGTTCTCAGTTGAAGGACAAGTGCTGACCCGCGATCCAGTCAACCCTAAGATTATCACAAAAGCAAAAATCTTAAATGTAGCTATTACTTCAGCACCTGTTAATCCAGATGCGCAACTTGAGTTCCTTGCGAGGTCACTAATGAACGCAAAGCAAATTGCTAAAGAAATCCTTGAAGCCCATCCCGAAATCTGTAACAAAGATGTCATGGACGAGCTTCATAAATTGATTATGGAGAAGTCAATCGGGTACCAAACTCCTGCCCAACCTGCTCCCGAAGCAAGTCTGTCTCCACTTGTCCCTCAATCTCTAGAAGAAAAAGTCAGCGTACAAGACTTTGGTAAAGAGATGGAGAAAACAATGTATGAACGTCTAAAGTCTGAGATGGAGAAAATGATGGGGGAACGCATGAAAATGATGCTCATGCCTCAAAAAGGCGAAAAGGCTCCCCAAGTATCGACAAATCAAATTAAAGACGTTATGATGCGAGTATTCCCTCAATTAGGAGAGAAGAAAGCACGTGAACTCGCTTTAAATCTTGTAAACTCGGCAAAATCTTATTATAATGCCTAAAAATCTTTTATTTTTTGGAGGTTCAAATGTCTGAACAAAAACCAGTTGAAGAGACTGTTGATAGTCAACGTCTTGAATCATTGATCGAAGATCTTTCTAAATCATTAAACAAAGACGATGAAGCAGTCGAAATCATCTCTAAAGGTGCAGACGCTATCGTTGAACAAAACAAGGCTCTTGTTGAAGCTGTTGAGAAATCAATTGCTAGCATCAATGAGAAACTTGATTCTTTCGTGAATCGTCTTGATTCTTTGGAAGGAAATCTTGAAAAAGGTTTAAATGACCTTGCAAGCCAACCTATCCAAAAAGCGGTCACTGCTGAAGCGGAAGTTGCACCTGCAGAAGTACAAGAAACTGTTGTTATCTCTAAATCAATGGTTCTTGAAACTGCAATTGCGGAATTACAAACTTGTTCAAACCCCCAACGACTTGCAGAATTGCGTAAAGGTATTGCTCAACTTGAAAGCAATTACGCACCAGAAGTTGTTGCAAAATCTTTAAACATCAATCTGTAAGGAGAATACCATGTTTCAACCTAATGAAATGGTAAAAGTAGAAGACTTAGTTCGTCTTAATGAAGCACTTCGTAAATCTGATCCAACTGGGCCAAGCGGATACGTAGGACACCAAACTGGCGCATCCCCCGATGCAGGTGGTTCTTTGTCTGCACTCGTTCCTCAATCAATCGAAGGAATGCTTTCAGTTGCGACTCACACTATGGACGAGATCAAACTTTGGAAAAACATTCCTAAAGTTTCTGTTAACAACACTTTGCATGAGTATGTACGTGTTGACGAGCATGGTCTTGATCTTGACCCATTCATCGCTGAAGGTGGCGGTGGATCTGACTTCGCTACTGGTCAAGGAAACTACTCTCGTGAATCTGTAAAGATCAAATACATGGCAGAACGTCGTCAAATCTCTGACGTTGCGTCTATGGTCGGAATGATTGGCGACAACCGAAATGCACTTGCTGAAGAAACTGAGCGTGGTACTCTTAGCCTCATGCGTAAAGTTGAACAACAATTGTGGCATGGTAACGAATCTTTGAACAGCAACGGTTTCGATGGAATCATCAAACAAATCAAAGATAACGGAAACAGCCTTGACCTTAAGGGTGCTGTACCTTCTCCTTTACTTCTTCAAGAAGTTCTCGGTGAAGTATACGCAAGTCCTAACTACGGTCGTCCAGACACCATCTACGTTGAACCACGCATTCACTCAGAATTGATCCGTCAATCTGTTGAAAACGGAAGACATGATATGTTCGTTCGTAATCCTGCTCAAGGAATCACTTTCGGACAACAAGATATCTTTATCTCTGCTCCTTACGGTAAAGTTAAAGTTGAAAGTGCTCCATTCTTGCACACTGCTTCAAACTTCCCAAGTGCAAATATCGGATCTTTTGGTGGCACTTTTGCTAATCCTGCGGTCACTGCTGTTAGTGACGGTGCAACAACTCAACAAACAAGAGTTGAAAATGGTGCATATTATGTAGAAGTTGTTGCAATTGATGCAAAGGGTGCTCAACGGAGTACACTTAGTGCAACAGTGACAACAGCGAATAACAACGAAAAGATTAAAGTTGATTTTGATGCGTCTGATGCAGGTATTCTTTACTACCGTGTATACATTAGTAAAAAAGACGGTGCGCTCTCTACTCTTAAGAAGATCAAAGAAGTTGCGGGTGGTACTGATTTCGTATATATCACAGGTGATGATGCGTACAACAGCTCTCCGATTGTATTTGCGCAACATACTCCAGATGCACTTCAATTCGTTCGTTTAATGGATCTCATTCGTCGTCCTCTTGCAGAGACTTCGACTGTTAAACCATTCTTACTCATGTTGTTCGGATCACCTCTTGTTAAACTTCCTAAGAAGATGTTCGTTCTTGAGCAAGCTGGATTCACGGATACTTCTGGACTCGGTGATGACGGGATCAACTACTTAACAGCAAAATTCTAAGATAGGACATAAATAACCATGTGGAAATATAAAATAAGACTCTCACTCGTACCCCAAGCAACAAGTATTCGCTTTGCAGGGGAACGAATTGATCTTGATTCCAATGGTTGTGTTTTATCTCCTGTTTCGGAAGGACTTGCGCGTAAGTTAGCAAACGCTCCGCACGTATTCGCTTTTGATTCTTCTACTTCCAAAACTGAAGAAAAAGTGGTATCATCACCAAAAAAGCGAACACGTTCACGTAAAAAGAAAGAAGATTGATGCCTTGATTTAGTCATCATTTTCTGAGGAGTGGTGATGGCTAAATCAATATTCGATATTCTTACAGTACAGTTTTTAAAAGACACAACGATTGCAGGTGTAGACCTTACACTTGACGACGGTTCTGACTTCCCCGATGACATCTTTGAGAAGTCTATTGAGCAAGCTGTTGCGATGGTAGAACTGGATTTAGGGATTATGATCTCACCTTTCTCCATTAAGGGGGAGAGGCACGATGTAGATCTACAGGATCGGCATAGCCACTACCTTATGTCTCTTGATTTGAAACCTTTGAAATCAATTGATAAAATTAGTATTCGAGTAGGGAACACCGAGAAAGCGGAACTCCCTGTCGATTACGCGACAATCGGGAGTCATCTCCACTCTAAGATCAATTTGATCCCTACGTCCGCAACGGCAGGAAGCCTCCGATTTGTATCGGGTGTTCCCTTTCTCGTTGGGGATGTATTCTCACCTTATTCAACCTTCCCGCTTTACTTCTCCATAGATTACACTGCTGGGTTCACCTTTGAAGAGGGGACAGCAACAATTCCTCAAAATGACGATGAAGTAACAATCAATCTTGCGAATACGTTTAATACTGCTGTATATCCAGAGTTTAAAATTATAGGAGATGCAAACGGGGGAGCAGGACTCCGCATGATCGGATCGAGTTCCACATCTATTACAGTAGGAGCGAGGACTGCACCAACTACTGGTGATCTCACATTTGAATACTCAGTCAATAATCTCGACCCCATGATCCTTCGAGCGTGTCAACTTGTAGCGAGTTATCTCCCTTTGAATGTGGCAGGTGACTTGATTGCGGGTGCAGGTATCGCACAACAACACGTTGGGATTGACGGGTTATCTCAAACGATTAGTACCACATCCAGCGCAACAAACGCAGGGTACGGTGCACGACTTCGAGCGTACGAACGTGAACTTAAAAGCATTATGTCTATACTTAGAGGTAAGTATCGGCAAATGAGTATCTATTCGAGGTAACATGGATTTTACACTTCCCGAACCAAGTTTAACTAAAACTCGTGCAGACTTTAGAGACGTTGAGTTTCGAAAACTCATTGCTCAAAAAGGGCTGAATGTAAAATGGACGCAGACTGCGCAATGTCCTTGTAGTGTCAAGACTGAAGACTTGAACATGGATATTGATTATATAGGGGCGAATGCTCCCGACAAGTCCATTGATTACTCAAATCAAAATGCCTGCACTGTCTGTGACGGCGGTGGTAAGATCTATCACTCTCCACAGGATATACAAGCGGTGGTTACGGGAGCAGAAGGCGATTACCTCAATGCCCGATTCGGTGGGTACAGAGACGGGGTAATCAACCTTACGTTAAATCCAGAGCACCTACCCGCATTCGGGGATCGTTTCGAATTGTTGGACAGTGTAATGCTGTATCAAGAAACGATTGAGGATAATGGGCAAAATACTCTTGCGCTCCGTTTCCCAATCCAGCGAAGGACACTAGCACTTGTAGGTGGGAATAAAACCGTAGGTGTAACCTATTGCTCATACGCTGTAAACAATCTAACAGTTGATGCAGAACTTGAAGAAGGTATACACTTCGATGTTTTAGATAACGAGATTAGTTGGCGTGCCAACCAGAAGCCCGAAAACGTCACCAAGTTCACTTTCTCATACTACATCCATCCTAGTTATATCTGCGTAGGGTTCCCTAACTCCGTTCGGGATACTCACGTCCGATTTAAGCAAACAGTCGAAGTGAATACTCCACTCCCGATTCGGATCCAAGCGAAACTAGAGTTCTTAGAAGGAGCAACCTAATGTTTGATCTGTATCTAATGCACATTATCGGAAACGGGATTAATTACTACAAAGCAAATCGAACCTTGTTCGACCCTTTGTTCCCGCACGTGGCAACTGCCATGCGAGACCGTATGTTTAGCACGTTGCAAAACGAGACTGTCGCCTTTGATAGTTCTTTCCAACCTAGAACAGCAGGAAAACTTCCGTTGATCACCATCCAGTCGAGTGAGCAGTTCTATGATCAACAAGGGCTAGGGCAAAACGGAGGCTCCGATTTTGCGCATATATTCACGAGCCAAGAAGCTGTGATCAATGTGTACACCGAGTCGATGGAGACAACTCGACTCCTGCAAACCGTGATCCAAGCGAGTGTCCTCTTGTTTACGCAAGTCCTTATCAAAGGGGGGTTCCAAAACATTTTGTACATTGGTGCAAACCCTTTGATCCCCGAAGCAGGTTTGAGAGGGGAGAACTTGGCAACGTACGGAAGACAACTTAGGTACTCTGGGTTGCACCTTCTTGAGATACCTCTAAAAATTGAACAACTTGATGATATAGGTGCATCCACTAAATTGAGTACCATCAATGTACAAGGATCTTCAGATAGTGTATAATACACCTACTTTTTAACACAGGAGACAGAAAAATGCCTTCATTTATTAAATACAATACTGAGAATCGGTATCGACCAAACGTGTACGTAAACGTATTGGTTGATGAAGGGCCAGCGCAAGCGAGTACAGGTGCTGTCGCAATCGTGGGAGACTTCCCCGAACTAAAGCCCGACACTCCAAAAACCTTCACAAATAAACTAGAGCAAAATGCGTACTTTTTGAACTCAAATGAGAATCTAGAGTTAATCGCTGACCTCGTTTATCGTCCTACTGCAGACCTTAACTCAAGTGTACAATCCTTGACTATTGTCAATGCGAATCGGAGTACACAAGCAAGTAAGGATCTAGGGAGTATCCTTGTTTCCTCAAAGCTGTATGGAGTATTCGGTAATCGCATCAAAGTAAAAGTTGAAGAAAGCGGAGACCTATACAATCTTTACGTTCGACTTGGTGCTGAAGACGTTGAAAAAGCAGTAGGTATCGGTGAAGGCAATATCGCAGACATTGCGTATACAGCGTCCCAATCTGAAACCTTCAATGGGATGGATGTTAAGATTGATGCTACCAACTTCGTAATCACAGGTAAACTCACGCCTAACAACGCAACAGTGACTGCAGAAGGTGATCTTGTACTTGATACTACTGTCGCAAGTGGACAAGTTACAATCGCAAGCAGTTCTGTGCAAGCAGATAATGCTTCTGTATTTGAAATTGTAGGTGTAAACCTTGCAGGTGTCGCAACAACTGAAACCGTGACAATGGCGATTGGTGCAGATACTGTAACTTCAACTGCAAGTTTCAGTTCGATTACAAGTATCACTGCTCAAGATGCATTTTTTGATGGGGATGCAACAATCACTTTCCCTGTTTACACAAAGGCACTCGCTGATATCTCTGACTTCGGTGCAGAACTAAACAACGTAGTAAACTTGAACGAGGATCTGACAGGAACTTTTGCAGTGACTACTCCTGCAAGAAAGACTACAGGACTCAATCTTGACGAGCTTACAGAAACAAGTTGTTTGTCAACCACCGTAAACTTCACAAAAAATGCACAAACGATTGCTGACTGGTTCAATACATCAAGTTATGTTGAAGCCACTTTGCAAACACGTGGTGCATTTACTGCGAGTTCTGATTACCAACGACTCTCTTTCGGTTCTAAAGCTACATCAATCTCGGATAGTGAGTACCAATCAGCATTCGACTCATTAAAGGCCAAGAATGTTAACATTGTTGTACCCTTGACGACTGATATTGATATTCACAAAATGGCACGACAACACGCAATTGATTCTGCATCTAATAACGGAAATGAGCGCAACGTATGGGTTGGCGCAACTAGCAACCTTACCGTTGAAAATACATACACTCAATTTAGTAGAGTCTTGAATGATCGCAATGTTGCTGTTGTTAACCAATCAATCAAGTTAACTAATGGGAAGACCTATGGCCCAGAGTATCTTGCTTTGGTGCTCGCAAGTATGCAAGGTGCGACCTCTGTTGGGACACCTCTTACTCGCAAACGCCCTACACCTCTCATCGTTGAAACTGTGCAAAACTTTGATGTTGAAGCAAAAGCAAATCTTGCTATCCAACGAGGAATTGTTCTTCTCACTGATCCTAGAGGGACAGGTTTGAATGTTGAGCGAAGTGTAACCACATACTTAGATGACAACAAAGTATTCAGCGAAGTATCTGCAAACGAGTCTCTTAACATTGCGGTACGTACTGTACGTGCAGACCTTCAGTCTCAAATCGGAACAAAGGTCACAGGCGGAAAAGCAAACGATATTCGACGTATTGTAAGTACCACTCTCCGAGATCTTACTAAAGTCGGATTCATTCTTAGTTTCAAGGATATTGACGTGTCTATCTCTGATGACACTGCGAACGTATCTTTCGGAATCTCTGTCATTCAACCTTTGAACTTCATTGTCGCCACAATCAACGTAGGATAGGAGCAATAAAATGGCTTTCAATAATATTAGAGCAGTAAATGGTGCTAACGCCATCGTTAAAATCGGTGACCAAACAATCGGGTATGCTACAGGTGTCTCTGTAAATGAAGTATACGGTCTACAACGGATTGACGTTCTCGGTGAAATCGACTCAAGAGACATTGAGCCGATTGGTCGCATCGTTAATGTAGTAATCACCTTTATCCGTATGGTGAATAACAACGGTGCTGAGGGCGCAGAAGGTAATCGTGGAGGTGGCGCAGTTTCTCGATCATTGATCCCGAACGTAGGGGAAAATGCAAGCGAATCAGACGCAACTGAGACGATCACAGACTTCTTTGAAAAAGGTTTTGACCTTGAGATTCAAGATAGTTTCCCTGCAGATGATGCAAAAGCACGATACCGCGTCGTTGGATGCCGTCCATCATCTCAATCTTTTGCATTGACTCGTGGAACACTTATGGGTGTAAACGTGTCTTGCGAAGCTCTCCGACTTGTAGAATTAGATGCTGAACCTCTTGCCTAAATAAATTTGTTCATGTATAAAAAGGATTAGCCTTTTATATATGGAGAAAACAATGGCGAAAAAGAAGATTGATTTACGTGAAGTCGTTGAAGAATCACGTAACTACGAAGAAGTAAGTACCCCCAAGTTTGATTTGATTCCCCGTGAACTTGAGTTTGAAATCGAGTTCGATGCACCCGATGGGAAAAGTTATAACCAAAAACTGGTCTCTAAGATCATGGATGGTGATGACCGTCTCACACAACAACGAGTGATACAAAAGCTGTGTGCGGGTGTACTCTTTGATAATTTGAGCTATGCAGAAAGACTTCGGATTGATGCCTTATCCAGATGTCTTACTCAAATTAAAGAAGCTCCCGACTTCATTTCTGAATGGATCGGGGAAGATGATCAACTACTTGCTGAGATCAACACGATCTTAGTGGAGCATGAAACCCGTTACTTTCGCGGAAATGCTAGAAAGAGTGCGGATGGCTCGGCAGAGAAACGAGTATCAATTACTTGTCCCGCACTTTCGAAAGATGAGCCTCCCGAATCAGCATGATTTGTACGCCAGCGAAAATGTAGAGTTTGCTCTTCTCACTCTTAATAATGAATCTTGGGATAACATTATAAAAGAGACTTTGATTAATGAACAAATTGAGTTAAACTCTAATGATGAGTTCATCAATCAAATGGAACAAGCCTTGAGAGAGGGAGAAGATTTCAATGCCATCCTCGACAGATTTGACAAATCCTAACTCCCCCTTTGGAGTCGCACAAGGATATCCTGCAGGGACACGGATAACAGACAAGCAACAACAAGCTCAAATCCTGCAAGACCAAGCAGGGTTTAGTGCTACTCTCGCACGTGCATCGACTTCTGGGCCTTTTGATCCGACACGTACTTTGCGTCCTATCCCTCTTGATTTTAGTGCTGTCGGGCCAGAGCACTATCAGTCAATCGGATTGATGCAACATGGGAGTGTAGCGCAAGAGTTCTTTGAACGACGCAACAATCAAGATCTTAGGAAATTAGAACAAGCGTACCAACAACATAGTGATCCTGCTAGAGCACTCGCTGATGTTTTTGAGTCTCGTGGATATGCTCCTCCAATGTCTACACCAACAACTATGGCAGGTGCACGACAAGAAGTGAGTAGACAAGCAGAAGCTTATACGGGTGATCAATTTGCAAGGGCACAGAGCCACGCTGAACAACTCGGTTTTGGATCCGTGGCAGATCTTCCAGACGAGGCAACTAAAGGAGAGCTTTTTGCAGGTAAATTGATCGCAGGACAAGTAAAGCGAAACGTGAGTAAGCCAATGGCTTTCTCGGAGGCTTTAGGGATTGCTCAACAACAATTAGGGTCGGAGGCAGGACACACTGTCCCGATCATACAAGGCCAACGTCTAGAACCCGAATCTGAGAGTGAAAAGAAAGCATTTTCTCGTGCAAATAAACAGGTAAAAGGAGGAGAGCCTCAAGTCCAACAATCTTTCTCTGACTTGACGACTGTCGTCAAAGAACTATCGAACGCACTCAAAGACCTAACGAAAAGTGCAAAGCCTCAAGAATCAAAAGGCGATCTTATTCAAAAAAGACACGATCTTGCGATGGAACAGCAAAGAGATCGTCAACAATTCACTACCGCGCGAGATGAATATACAGCAGGTCAAAAAGAAACTGCCCATGAACGCTCAATCATGAGACAAGAACGCGGTGGAATGATTCGACAAGGGCACATTCAACTACAGCATGAACTTGCGATGGAGAAGCAGAAAGATGCGCAAGAGCACCAAATAAAAATAGAGGAACGAAGGGAACAACATCGAGAAAAGATGGCAGGAGGCCGAAGGAAAGGTGGACTCACCGAGTTTGCATTAGGAGCGATGCATCGAGGGGATGTGCTACGCCTTGCTAATTTTAGCGGGCGAATGGCTAGGCGTGCAATAGGTGGCGCATTCAATATGGCAATGGGAGTAGCAGGGGGATCCTCCATCGCACAATCTATTGGTTCAATCAACCCTTTCGGTGTCCCTGTAGGGGCATTAACTGCATTGCCTATGCAAATGCTTAGGAATATTGCAGGGCAGGGTGCAGAGATGGAATTAACTGCTTTGCAAGCACAATTCCTCAATACAGGACAAATGCGTCAACAAGGCAGGTTGATGGAGAGTGGATATACTGTAGACACCATTATGGGTCTAAGTACAGAACTCGGTATTAGTCCTAGTCAATCTGCATCTCTACTAAAAGATGTTGGTGTAGCAGACCCAAATAATTCCTTCTCTATCTCAGATCTTTCTAGTTTGGCTGTACGGGGAATAAACCCTTCCCAAGTAGCTCAAATTGGAGGACAACTTGGGATGCTCAATGCAGGGCTTGGCTCTCGTGATGTCATCGGTCTTATGAATAAGTCTGGAATGCGAGGAAACCAAGCGATGGATTTTGCATCTCGGATCGCAGACTTTACTAGAGGTCGAAGGGTTGCAGGACTTGGAATAGGAGGGAACTTTTTACGGGACACTGCAAGTAGAGTTCAAAGTATGGGTGTCGGGGTAGAAGCAGGACTTGCAACATTAGGTAAGGTACAAGGGACAGCACTACAAGCAGGACAAGGGTTGACTTCTATGTTTGGAGGGATGGTAGACCTTGCGATACAAGCTTCCGCTTTTGAACAAGCAGGTGGTGATCTTTTCAAAGCGGTAGGGATCTCAGAACGGATTAGTGGCTCTCCAAGAGAACTATTAACTACGTTAGAAGGACAAGGAATGTCCGACGAGCTTATTAACATTGCGTTAACAGGTAAACAATTTACAACAGGGCAAGTACGGCAAATCCGGCAAATCCGTAAAGCAAGAGGAGGAGGAGAGTTTGATACTGACATACCAGAAACGATTACTGAGAACTCACTCGTTGTATCTCGTAGACTTGCTCAAAGACAACAGGCAGATATTAAACAACTTTACTCTACAACAGGTAAAGATGGTGAAAGCATGATCACCAAACTCGATGCGATGTTAACAGCGGACACTAAGTATCAAGAAGCGGTACTAAAAACAATGGTTAAAGCATCCCAAATTGAGAATATTGGGAGCGCAGTGACTGATTTAACAACAGTAGTAGCAAAAACGAATGTCTTGATTAGTGGAATGGCTGATTTCTTACGTGACTTTCAAGATCACGGTCTAAGAAAAGCACTTGAGAATCTATTATGAACATAAAACCTGTAAAACTAAGCGTTGATATCAATGGGGCAGAGTACAAGTCCCAAGTAAAGTCAGTTCGTATCGAGGACACGATTCGGAGTGCGCCTTACGGGAGTGCATCCATTGAGATGGAGGCAGAAAATACCTTCAACTTTGAGACTGGACAATTCGTGACCATCATAGGGGATGAAGGAACGGTGTTCTTTGGATTGATTCGTGCACTTAGTCAAAGTCAGCACACTCTCTCCAACGGGGTGAGAATTACTCACATCACAATCTCTTGTGTATCGTGGGCATACCTTCTAATGCGAGGGGAGTTTAAGCAGGCAGTCACCAATCTCCCCGATGTGGACAAAAGCGCAGTCTTCAGAATAGCAGATTATAATTCTGGTATCCTAAAAGTTTTGCGGGAAGAGCTAGAAGAACAGTCTCGTCCTGCCATAGTACTTGGGAAGTTCATAGAACAACTTGCACATTATAAATATAAAGGCTTTAGGTTAGGAGACTTGATTAGTATTTTTGATGGGAATATTCTCTCCGAAGATACCCCGTACGAAGATGGCCCAGAAAATGTGATTAATGGAGTGCTCCTCACTCAATATCAAGGTGCATACGCAAACAATATGTCTCATTGGGCGATTATTAACCAATTATTCAATGTGCTCCCTCAGTTCTTTGAATTGTTTTGTTTCACGAGACTTCTAGATGGTCTTCCTCAATTAAGCATCATGTTTAGATATAAACCTGTGAACCCGACACGTGATTACGAGTATGCGTTGTTTCAAGAGTTCTTTCCTCAAATAAGAGGTACATTTGTACCGTCCCTTGATCGTAAACGAGTTACGGAGCTTAGATACTCCTTCGATGAAGAAGACCACATAAACCTTGTTTTTGTAGAGAATCCTTTTGCTGATGCAAACGGACACCAAAGAAACTTCTTTCGTAAAAATACGGTTCCGATTTACAATGCAGAGGATATTAATCACAGAGGGCTTCGTAGTTTTTCGGTCACCTCGCCTTTTGTATTTGCTAAGGGTAAAACTAAGGCGATACAACAAAAGAACCTTCGTCTGCACAATGCATTAGCACAGCGCATTTACCTCACTATTGGTGAAGGTAGTAAATTCTGTAGGGGGTCAATTACTCAAGAAGGGGGTACTCCTCTGGTCGCAGGGCAATGGGTGCGTTCTGACAGTTTTACCTTTTACATACATAGAGTCACAAAAAGCTTTAGGATGAGTGAAGAAGGCGTGATGAGTGCAACGTATGTGTACGACTTCGAGCGTGGAAATTTCGAGAATGAAGTTGCTTCCTTTGTTGAACCCGATATACAAGAAGAAAATACTGCAAGACCTAAAAATAAGGGAACAAAATGATATACGCAGGAACCGTCATTAAAGTAGAGGAAGCCTTAGATGGCTCCCCAATGTATACAGTAACCACTCCAAACGGTGCTGTGTACTTCCCGTGTTTCGTATCTTCTTCTTGTGGAGGGTTCGATGCTAAGTACATGATGTCTCCTGTCTCTGAAGGGGCAGAAGTTGTTATCTCCTCCGTAAATCGAGGTAAAGTCTATTATATTATTGGAGGCATACCCGATAACGCTGATCAAGTGGCGGTGAGCACCTCTGCACAAACCTCTTTGAATATGGATGCGGATTACAATGGGCACCATCACACTGAAACGGTGCTTAGGAACACAAATAGCACCATTAATATGTCTCCAGTGCATGACCTTACTCTAAAGTCTCCCAATATGAGACTACAACTCAATGAAGGAGTGCTTAGAATAAGCCAACAAGGGACAAGTGAAAACTACATCTTGAATGGACAACCTTTCTTAGACGAACTGTTTGAGTACATTGCTGAGATGGAAGCTCGGATCAATACTTTGACAGGTGCCGTAGAAAAGTTACTCGGCCCTGTAATGACAAGTGCTCAAACTGACCCTCTAACGCGGGCAGTATTAGCTACATATCAAGTGCCACTTTCTACTAACATTTCAAGTTCCGCTGTGGCAAAATCAGATTGCGAGTCCACGCAAAACACATCCATCAAGATTCCGTAGGAGACACACCATGTTACTTGAGCCTAATGAGAGTGCACGCATAGACTACTTTTTTAAGAACTTCACGAACACATTTCTCCTTCCAAACCAACCTAACGCTGTCACTGTCAACCAGCAGACAGTGCATGAGCACTTCTACTCCATTGATGGGACTCCTCTTTCTAGGCGTAGCAATAAAGTGCATTGGACAATCTCTATTGAAGGGTTCTCTGGTGTTGCAAAAAGAAACTTCGTAGATATAAATGGGGTGAAGACACTAGCCTCTATAGAAAAGATCCTTCAATCTTTTGAGGAGTTCTTACAGAAGTACCGAGAAGATGGTCGTAGTATTGACTTCTTTGACCTACAAAAAGGGAAGCATTATCGGGATGCATTCCCTGTAGCATTTACGTATAACTCCTCCGTAAGCGGGAGTAGACTAGGGTATACGTGGCAACTTGAACTCGTTTGTTATTCCGAAGTAAAACTAGAGCTAAAACTAAACGATTTTGAACAATTCTTTGCCGATTTAACAAGCACTATAGACGGTTTTACAGTTGTAGCCAATGACCTAGATACTTTTATTGAACAACAAGTGGACTCTTTCAACCGTCCCGTACGTGAACTATTCAATAGTGTGTCTCGTGCATCACGCTCTGTCTTGAACATTGCTCAATCTGCTAGGGGAGCAGTTCAATCTACTAGGAATACTGTCCTCAAAGCAATTGATACGATTTACGAAGTGGGGACGACAATCGTCAAAATTGGAGACGAAGTTAAAAGTATCTTCACAGATGATTTCCCTTCCTTCTATGCAGAGAATCAAATTAATGATGGTTTCACCGATGTGAAAAACACGCTGATTGAACTTGGTTTAAGTGAAGAGTCTCTTGCACTTCAAGCAGAAGAAAACGTGTATCAACTTGAGCTACTCATCGGGTTGTATAACGTGTACAATCTTCAGTCGTACCGTGTATCGAATAGCAGAGTAAGTGGAGGCTCCTTCCTTGATAAAGATAATGGGTACTCCACGTTAGCTTCTTTCCAAACGACAGATAACGTTGTATCTACAAACGATGGGCAGGAACAACCTAAGTATAAGTACATATTGCGTGCAGGTGAAAACCTGTATCGTGTTGCAGTCAGCGTGTACAACGACGTGAACCGTTGGACAGAAATCGCAGACCTTAACGATTGGTTGGATGCAAACACAACAAGTTCGGGGTATCCACCGAGTGCAGGGGACACGATTTTTCTGCCGAGTGAACCCACACAACTTGGTGTCTCTGCTATACCTAATATCGTAGGTAACGGAAGCACACTTCTTACTGATATTGCCCTCGTTGATGGGGATCTTCAATTGCTAGGTGGAGACCTAAAACTTGTGTCTGGGGAAGATAACTTTGTACAAGCGGTAACAAACAGGATAAGAACCTTTCAAGGAGGGCTTATTGATGACGCGGAGTACGGATTCCCCGATATCATTGGGACAACAACACCGAATGCATTTATCTCGCTACAAGTTGTTGACCAATTACTTAGAGATCCTCGTGTCCTCAGTGTATCTGATGTGAAACTTGAGCAAGAAGATGATCGTGCATTTCTTGATCTAAATGTAGTGCCATTTGAAGGGGATTCTGTTAATATCATTGTACCAGTAGGAGACTAAAATGCCATATACCCCGAAATCTCATAATGAGATCCTTAGAGACTTGAGAGCAATGACCATAGGGCGAACCGACTTGAATGATATCCAAGCGGGATCGGTTCTGAATACTCTGCTCTCTGCTTTTTCACACGAGTTAGCAAGTGCAGAGCGTCGTATCTTCAATGTAAGAGAGGCTTTCTTCCTTGCGGGAGCCACAGGTGCAGAACTTGATGAAAGAGTCGCAGAATTGCCTCCTGCAGGTATTTCAAGACTCCCTGCGACCAATGCGAGTGCAAGTACACTAAAGATTACTAGAAGCCTGCCATACACAAGTGCTTTAACGATTCCCGCAAACAGTGTTGTAAGTACCGTTGCAGGAATCAAGTATCGGACGACCTCCGACGTGATTATCCCTGCAAATAATGGTGTAGTTGAGAACGTGCAGATTGTTGCGACCAATGCAGGGTTCTCTGGGAACACGAGTGCAGGCACCATTAGTGTCATTGTCTCAATGCCCGATGAGGTGATTGAGGTGACAAATACGCAACCTCTATCGAACGGTGGAGACGAAGAGTCTGATGACCAATTGAAGCAACGTGCATACAATTACCTCAGATCTTTAAGTCGGTGCTCCACATCCTCGTTAGAGTTCCTCGCCCTTTCTTTTATCTCCTCAAATGGAGACAAAATGAAGTTCGCACGTATCTTCGAAAATCCAGAGACTCCTTCCGTCTCCGAACTTGTTGTTGATGATGGAAGTGGACTCGATGTTGAATCGGTATCCACTGAAGGCACCACGACGACAGGTACTGTTCCTACAAGCGGATATCGTGTTCTTTTTCACGAAGCTCCCGCAACTGCCCCAATTACAACAGCCAACCTTGTTGTTCGAAACGCAGGGAATGTCGTGAATGTCAACGCAGATCAAATCACCTCCATTCCAGAACGTGGTATCTTGTATGTCGCTGAAGGTGTCCTCCAAGCAGGCTACACTTGGGAAATTAGTGGATACAACGTGTATACAGGGTTTATCTCTGAACTTCAAAGCGAGATCGAAGGGGATGTTGACAACGCAAGCGTACTAACAGGGTTTAGAGCTTCGGGGACTCGTTGTGTAGTGAAGGTTGCAGAGAAACAAGACTTTAGTTGTGATGTGTACTTAAGTGCAGACGTTGGGTACCTCTTTGACCCAATTGAAGTGCAAGTTCGAACTGCCATTGTTGACTTTGTTAATAACCTTGCACCAAGTGAACCGTTGTATATCTCTGATCTCATCGCGCAATGTAAAGATGTTGAGGGGGTAAGGGACATCAAGTTCTTCGCTCAAAACTCTTCTACTCGTCTTGAAAACCAATTCCCATCTGACCCAACTCATGCTATAAGAACAGACAGTGGTAAAATTACGATCACGAATGCTTCGGAGGACTAAAAATGGAGAACAAAGTAAAGTTTCACGCTCTTGAACGTCTTGACCTTGTTGATGTAAACGCACTTCAAGATAATATGTACACGTACATGGCAAAAGCGTTCGGTAATCTTATTGGGGGAATTTCGGGTTTATTAACGATCCCTAATAAATCTAATATAAGCATTAGTTCACCTAATATTGTGTTCCCCGACTTTATCTATATAGAATCCCATATTGATGTTGATTACACAGGATCTTTAGAAAATCGAATGATCGCTTTTGATGCAAGTCTTCCAAACAATGGTGACTTAAATTACGCTTCAGCACTCCAAGCGGTTCAAACGTATTATGGTAGCAACAACGCCCTTCCCGATGGGCCACGCACCTCTGGGTTTAATCCGAGTAATAACACGCTATTTCCTTATATTTGGGTTAGAAAAAGCGAATTTGCTACCACACTAGATAACCGTCGTTTTTGGGATACATCAGATGACACGGAAACAACAAACCCAGTAGATACTCGTTTTAAGTATGCGGTGGAATTTACACTAAATCACACCACTCCCGCAGGAGGATATACTAAAATAGGGCGAATCATTGATTGGGACGTGAATAACGATGTTGTTGAACTACCTAGTGCATCTCAATCAATTGAATTGTACACTTTTGCTGATGACGTGTACTTCACCGATGGAGACTTTACACTGGATAGTAGTTCGGGATTTGCATCCTTACTTTTTGAAGGTGGATTACGGACTGCTCTTAGAACCATTCGCAAACAAATTGTGGATATTCGTGGGAACGGGTCTGCGGATGCAGGTATCCCTAGCACATCAACTTCCCCGTTTAACGGGCTTCCTTACTTATCTCTTGATGCCTTGTACCAAAGAGGTAGTAATTTAGAAGAGCGTCTAAATAGTAACAAAAAAGGCTCTGTCATCTTCACTTTGATATCTGACCCAGCAAACGATAGCCACACCATCGAAACAGATTTTTATATTAATGCAAACGATGGATCTACTTTAAGTTCTGGAATCTCCGCATATTACGATTATGAGTTCTTACATACTCTACCTTCAACAACCGCTATTAGTAGTTGGGACGCTGACCGTTGGAGTCTTGCAAACTCAGTACTCGCTATTGACTTTGGAGATACTTACTCTGGTTATGGGATACGTATGAGTGTAGATGTCGTGAATGCCCTTGCACTTAAGGAAGATGCTCCTAACCATTTCATGCGTCCTATTCACGCTCAACCTTTTTCCGATGACATTACTTCGAGTGCAAATTACAATGATATCTTTAAGGTATCAAGTAATACGTATCAAAACCTAAGTGACACTTCTACTGCTTTTAAAGGGATTAAAGTCTCTTTATCGGGGGTTTATGACTATTTTAATGATGAGTATGATTCATCTCCTTTTACTACAGTGGTCAGAATCCCTGTAAAAATTGACTTTGAACTCATTAAACCGTAAGGAGGCACAATGGCTATTACAGTATACGCAAGTACCGCGTCTATCAACAATCAATATAATAATCTAGTAGATGCTGAAATCCCACAAGTAGACTTAACAACAACACAGGCACTCTTTGCCGTTGCTGTCGATGACAGTGACACCAATGCATCGTTCTCCTACAATTGGTCGTTCGTAGATAAGCCTAGCGGGAGCAATGCCTCCTTCAGTGATTCCTCAATACAAGAACCGAGGTTGAACAATATCGATGTATGGGGCAATTACCGAATTATGGTGATTGCTACAAACTCTACTACTGGAGAGAAGAGTGCTACCGACCAGATTGTAGCACCGAACTCCTCTTTTGTGACCGTTCGGGTGAACAGTACGAATCGAGGCTTAGAGAAGCCTGCAAAGGGCGAAAGAGATTGGCATACAAAGGCGCATGAGTGGGTGTCTGCAATTGATGATACCGAACTTAATGATCTTACGGGTGTATCTCTTGGCACACTGTCTAACGGAGAGTTCCTTAAATATAACGGCAACAAATGGGTAAATGCAGTACCTAGCGGTGGGAACATTGAGGTGACCGTTGGTGGAACAACTCAAACTCTAGACTCTGGAGCGGGAGACCTTGTTTTTAAGTCTACAGACTCAAACGTAGCTTTTGCAGTAGCGACAAACGGGAATAACGTTGAAGTTGATGCTCAACTCGCAACAGATGTGGCGATTGATGGCAACCTTACTTTGAACGAAGATAATGTTGCAGAAGATGCCATTATCAACTTTAGACGTGGGGGTAGTGAAATACCTCAAATCATGTATGATCAGTCAGCAAGTACTTTCAAACTAAAGCGAGACAATGCAGGTGGTCTTGAAGTCATTATGACTCAAGATGACGTTCCTACAAACTCGGTTAGAGGAGGAGTCCTCAAAGTTGGATCTACTTTTAACTCTCAAGGTAAAATCCTAGAGATCGAGCGTCTTATCTATACACAATCTGCTGATCAGTCAATAGAAGGCAAGTTGACAGCAACAGGAAATGAGCACCCAGACATCCGAAGTGTGAATGCTAGTGCAAGCGCAACATCGCAGGGTAATTACTGTCACATTATGTTTAAGAATACAACAGGAGCAATAATCGCAATTGCGAATATCCAACTTACAATGCTTCATGCAGGTACATCATCAAGTACCGACTATTCTTTCGCTTTAAACACATATACAAATGTTGCAAATATGGTAGGGAATACCACAAGCCAAGCTGTCACCCTCCCTACTTTCTCTAGACCTTCGGGAAGCTCTGCAACAGGTGTTTGTGAGTGGAATCACACCACAAATAATAGTGGGAACTTCATTGAAGTAGGAGCAGGTCAATACTTTGGAATTGAAGTACTTACACATCCAGATTCACATAATGGACATGGTTTACGATGTACCATTGAAGCATTTAGGAATATTGAACCATGAGTGAAACAGGTTTTGGCTCTCCATCTTATACTCCTGCACCCTCAATTTTTGATGCAGGCTTTGGCTCTCCTTACAATGCTCAAGGTAGGGACACAGGGTTCGGTTCACCTTTTGATCTTTCTCTGATCCCGATTACCATTGCTGACGACTTATTTTATATCGGGGACGACGGTGGAGTTCGTATAAACCTGCGTAGCACGTGGTCTCAGTTCACGGATGTTGAACCTCCAGCATACTCAAACAAGTTTAAAGTCACCTTCGAAAAAGGTGGAGTTCGAACGCTTGCACTCCCTGCCTTCGTTGGGCATCCTGTGACTCGTGCAGGATATGTGTACACGAACTTAGCACAGACGGAATTACACGCTTATGTCCCCCCACTCGATGTAGGTATATACAACATTGAAGTGGATTTCCTTGTTGGGAGTAGTCATACACAAATAAAAGTGTTGGGCGCATTCGAAGTGATCAAAAGAAATAGATCACTCGGTCAATATACACTGAGGTCTCTACTCCCTGCCCACTTTGAAGCG
>CEUT01068064.1_pt1 | contig 33711 bp, 41 predicted proteins | sample 531401 | NCBI WGS metagenome assembly CEUT01 (sample SAMEA2622821, study PRJEB7988) | marine metagenome | biome: marine biome (ENVO:00000447); feature: surface water layer (ENVO:00002042); material: "saline water (ENVO:00002010), including plankton (ENVO:xxxxxxxx)" | depth 5 m | reverse complement strand
TTATATAGTTCTTCAAATTTATCTGTTTTAAACATTCTTATAGCATCCCATGTAAACTTTGTACATACCCTTGCACACACTTGACAGCCTGTACATTCGTTGAACCTAACTTGTACTGGTGGAATAACTGGCCATTCATACTTATCTGATGCAACTGGCTCGATGCAATCCACAGGACAAAAAGGAACACAGGCTTGACATCCTGTGCAGTTGTCTTCATCAACAACTGCGACCATCGGTGGTCGTTTTCGTTTTTCCCTAGCGTATTCAGGTAACTCTGGTATGCCCTTAAAGTAATTGTATGCCACATTCTATCTCCATTATACGATAAATATTTAATTTTCAAAATAACTCCAATTGTTTAGGATTAGGTTTGTTCCAGTATGTGAACCAATTACCATTTTCATCAATCCAGTCATCCCAACTGTATTCGTCCATTTGTATTTGTATTGCTCTCAGCATACTTGTTGTTAGGTGGTCATCTGATATTATCGTAATTGGTAGTTTGCTATGTCTTATCTTTTTCATTCTTCTTGTTTAAGTTTCTTGGATTTCCATTTGAAAACAGGCTTAGTATCGTTGGTGGTAGAAATTTATCTGCATAATTTCTAACTATTATTAATTCATAAAACAGTATTGCAGGAACCATTATTATGACTGCAATTATAATTGCCAGTGCTTCATTACTCATATGTGACTCAATGTTGTGTAAATATCAGGTACTTTCGGATTGAAAAACTCAACTTCTATTCCTTCAAAGTAGTCCATTTCTAAATAGTCTTTTCCAGAAGGACCACTTATGTATTTTGTGGCGCCCATCTCTCTGCATATGTTTGCTAGTAGCTCTGATTTTGATCCTGTAACATTTAAGTCTGATGCCCTTACAAGGCTTGTCAATATTCCTAGTCTGTGCATGCAGTAAACTATGCTTGCTGTATTTATGTCTATCAGCTTGCTGGATTCGTAAATATAAGAAAGGTCGACTCCGAAATTGTACAAAATTTGCTTTAATACTTTGTCTCTCCAGTTTGTGTCAGAAACAACGACATCTTTTATATTCATTTTTACTGAATTTTTTGGAACAGGAATTGTAAACCATTCTTCAACACCATTCTTATTCATAAAACGATTTCTGTTCTGGAAATAGTTTTTTCTATAATTTACATTATCAAGAAGAACAAACGCATCTGTATCTGCCATCTTTTGAAAATAGCCTAAATATGGGAAATGTTCTGGTTGATGTATTGATACGATCACTTAACTCTCCAAAGTGCGTGATACAAATAAATGTGTCCGTCATACAATTCTCTAGGGAACAGCTTTCCGTAGACAGGAACAACACCACTATCATTTAATTTTTTTGCTGTCATATCTAGCAAGTACACTGGCTCGCAGTCTTGAGTTTCTTCAATGCCGTAAAAATGAGATCTCTTTTGCTGCCAAGTTTTATTCTCTGAAAACTTACCATAAGGTCTGACATTTATGTTGTGCACGAACCACGACTCTTGATCTTCTTTTATAACATTTTTTAAGTGTGGTATGACATCAAAGTATTCATTATCTCCCATACTATTGTCACAAAATATAAAATCATATTTAACAGGGTTTTTCTTTATCCAATCGTATGAATCACAGTTAAAGCAATTATGTCTATTTCTTCCAAATCTTTCATTTAGACTGTCGAATTTATCTCTGTCTATTTCTAAGTGATTTATAGTTGGTAATTCTTCTGATGATCTGTACAACAGCCAGCTACAAAAACTTCCGTCTCCTGCAAACATATCTAATATTTTTTCTGCACCGCCGTTTTCTTTTATGTATTGGACTACTTCTCTTGTTCCGTGTGTACGATCTACATCGTAATCTGTATTTTTCGCTATATCAACTAAAGCCATTTTATTATCCTGTAAACTTCATAATATTTGTCATCTGTGTGTACAAAGCTCTCCATCTGATATGATTTTCCAATGTTCCAATGTGCTTCACTTTCTAGATAATAGCCTAACTTCGAATAAGATTGTTCTTTTTTAATATCATATTTTACACACATTTCTTTCTTTAAATCCCACTGTGAATTATCGAGTGGTATCCAGTAATTGGCATCAAAGTGCGTAGAACTCGGAGAATAAACTGTTACAAATCTATTCGCGTACTTATACATGCCCATCGCAATTTTATTTAATGCAAAATGATCAGTATGACAGTCTTTATCATCGTGTGTCAAAATGTCAAATCTCTTATTAAAATCAATAAGTTTATAAAAATCATCTTTTATGTTATCAAAGTCTGTCATTCCCTTTCTTGCTTCATACCCTAAATTAGTGTATTCTATAACATCAAACCTGTGAGGTACTGTTGTTGCAGAAATGTAGTCTTTCATGCGTTCTAAGTTTTCTGCCCATACTTTGCGTTTAGGAACATAATCTGTTGCAATAATAATTTTTATTTTATCATAATCATCATAGTGCGTAGAAATAAATCCCCAGAAAGCTAACTCTACATCATCTAGATGTGCTGCAAAAACTATTAGATCTTTTTTCAATTATCACTCCAATATTTGTTCCACGATGTAAATTTAACTGCTTTGTCGTCTATGTACTGTACTGCTCTCGGTTTTTCTGCTGTTACTTTCGTTACAAACCTATCCATATCATGATCTTTTAACCATTCCCAAACAAGCTGTGTCCCTGTTTTTCCGTTTACAAGACCTCTGTCTGGTTTTGCCTTTGCTGTAAAAATTACAACATCATATGTCTGAGACAACTTTTCTAGTGCTTCATACGAGCCTGGCACAGGATCATCATATATTGTACCGTCATAATATCCTTTAGAATTTTTGTGTATTACGCCGTCAAAATCAACAGCTATGTTTTTCTCTTCATCTGGATAGCTGTACTCTCTTATCTCATTATTATAATGTGCAACATCGATGGGCTTGTTTCCACCGATTGGAGGGCAAACTTTTCCGCTACCGTGTGTTAATTCATAGCTCAACAGTAATGTTAAAACTTCTACAGTGTGATAATATTCACACTTTAAATCTACTTCTGTAACATTCGGTACTTTTTCTACTAAGGGCTTTCCTGTTATACAAGCTAGCTGTATGTCATTAGAATATCCCCACTGAAGTGCTTTTATGAGATCTCTGGATGTCCCTGAAGAAGACATACCTAAGATCAAGCACTTTTTCATTTGATCCGGAGTCTTCGTTGATGTAACTTGTTTTAGCCATTGATGCATCCAGTGATCAAAGTCTGTATCATTTATGAGTGATGTGACTACAGTTGCACTGTCAGGGCACATTGCTATTTTTGTGCCGTTACTCAACCTTGTTATGTCAATTGCAGCATGACTAGCTACAGCTAAGTTACCTCCATGCCCTAAGACAAATATGTCTGTGCACTCATTAAATTTTTCTTGTAGTTCTTTCCAGGCATCTGACTCTACAACTTGAAAAAACTTTTGTTCTATATTTTCTATGTTAACGTTCATTAATAATTCCTCTTGCTACTTGAAGGTCAAAATTTGTATCAATATCAATTGATTCTCTTTCACTAATTTTTAAAAACCCTGGATTGTCGCCAACAACTCTTCCGAGGTCTTTCATTACTTTTCTTTTTGCTATTGTTATGCCGTAGTTTAATTTTACAACATCAGGCAAATCTTGGCTGTTTGGCACATTTTCTAAATCATAATTTAAAGGATGACCGTCCATCCACAAGTGATTTTTTACCTCTGTCACTGATGTTAGCGAATCATAGCCTTCTTCTTTGTAAACTTTTATAGCCTCTATGTGTGTATCAATCTCAACAAAAGGTGAGCATACAGGTGCTAAAAATATATCTTCTGATTCTGTTACTTCACCAATGTGTCTGTGAAATTCAGAGTTTGTACATTCAGAGCTTGCATAATATTCTTCTCTTTTATGAGCATCTACACATAAATTTTCTGCTATTTCTAGCATTTCATCACTATCACTATTCACGATTATATTATCTATGTAGCCTTTTATTTGCACTTCTAAAAGATTATACAGTTTTCTTTCTAAAAGTGTAACACCACCTAAGTCTTGTAAATTCTTATTCTTTACTCTTTGAGATCCAGCTCTTACAGCAACTACAGCTGTCATCATAATTGGCCTCCGTTTACATCTAAACATGTTCCGTGAATATAAGAAGATTTATTAGAACAAAGATACATTATTGGATCTACAACTTCTTGAACAGTCGCTAGCCTTCTCAACGGTATCCTAACTGCCAAATCAAGTTGCTCTTTTTTCGTCATCGATTCTTCAAGCATCTCTGTAATTGTCTGGCTTGGACAAACACAATTAATATTGATATCGTCAACTTCGTGTGCTAATTGTTTTGTCAATCCAATTATTCCTGCTTTTGATGCTGTGTAATGGACACCACTTACAAGGCTTTTATTGCGACCTGCAATTGATGATACATTCACTATCTTTCCACCGGGTTTCATTCTCTTTATTGCCTCTCTACAAGTGATAAAGAATGATCTTAGGTTTACATTTAACACTTCATCCCACTCAGCATTTGAAATATCTTCGTTATACTTACAGTAATTAATTCCTGCAACATTTACTAATACGTCAAGTGAACTTTCGAGTTTGTCATATTCTTTGAAACCTCTCATTATGTTTCCTGGAATACTTATGTCTACTTCAATATGTGTTGAGTAGTGATGTGGCCTTTTGCTTGGCACTCTTTCTTCTGGCTTTGGGTTTCTGGAAAAGTAATACGTATCATAACCTAACCCTTGAAATTCGTTTACAACACCTTTTCCAATTCCTCTACTGCCACCTACAATCAATGCTTTTTTATACGGCATTCCTACATTATCTTCTTCAAACGTATACATGATTCACATCCGGTTTTGTTATTGCATAACGAGCACCTGGCCCCTTTACACATGTTATGAGATGAGGTGTGCCTTTTGGAACTACTATTATATCATTCTGCCATACTTTTTTTGTGCCCTGACCTTCTATCCACCATTCCCATTCACCATCTAATATAACCCAGTTTTCATCTGCATCTGGATGAAAGTGTTTTCTATTTCCTTCGCCTGATTGTTGATTAATTATTACACCACCGAAAGTATCATTGTATGCTATTCTTACTGCCCAAGAATCGTATGCACCAAATTCTGTCCTAAGATCATCTAAATTTGTGGTTGTTGCATTTTGATATTTTTCTAATTGTTCCCAACTTATATCTTTTACACCATCATCTTTTAAAACTTTTACAACATCTGTTTCTGATTTCATAACCTTTCCATTTATTATATATATTACTCTTAACTCACAGAATTTAAAATATTTTCCCAAGTGTTATAATAATTGTACTCTTCTCTTATTCTCTTCTGTATTTTTTCGATGAACGGTAATTGTTTGTCAACATTTTTTATGTAGTACTTTACCTTCTCTCTCCATTCTTCAGGAGTTGCTGCATATTCAACTTCATCTTCATTAAAGAATTCGAATACACCTTCAGTGTCTGCAACACCAAACCTTCCTAAAGTATGTATTGTCCAGAACCTGTCCATCACGCCCTTTTCAACTTTAAAAGAAGGTGCATTAATTATTGGACAAACTCGAGAGTGTTTAAGAATCTCCATGTGTGTTGCATCGTCAACATGACCTCTGGGTGTACCTGGACCTCCTAGATCTCTTGTGATTGACTCATCATCAAGAAGCGGCACCATATAGTCTTGTACTGACATGATGTTTCCTCTTCCCTTTGTTCCCCAAATTGAACCTACAAATCCTAAGTCGTGTTTAAAGCCATCCATTATCGGCTTTGAATTAAACACTTCATCGTGCGTGCATAAGCTAGAACCCCACGGAATCCAGAATATTCTGTCTTTTAGTTTTTCTACGATTCTTTCTTTTTCACCAAAGCCTACGTGCTCTGTCTTTGCTCCGAATCCCCAAATATTCACACCTGCGTCATATGCTTGTTCGAGAACCTGATACAGTGACCATCTAAAGTTCTGAAAGAACTCTAAACATTCTTCCATTGTGTTTCCCCACTCTAACCCTGAATCATACTGTCCGAATGCAACGAGTTTGTGCATTATTACATCACCACTTTTGTAGATTCCATCATTTAGAAGTTCAATAGTATCAGGATCGCACCATGTGATAAAAACTCTTTTCTTGTTTCCGTGTTTTTTAATGTCTTCTTTTGATGTCCAATAGACTTCATATCCAAGATGCTTAAACACATCATAAAACTTCTTCCAAGGGTACCAGTTTGTGTGTCCGAATTTTGTATAGCCACAAAGATAAATTACATAATTTTCTCTATCTACCATTGATATACCTCGTTTATTGACTTCTCAAGGTCACTTTCAAACCTTTCAAAGTCTTCGTCTGTTATTAGATGATTGTTTCCGATAAAAAATCCGTGTGTATGAAGATACTCTGCATTTGGAAAATTTTCAGGATCATCATACTTTCCTTTTAAAAATGGCTGTCTTAATAAATTACCGCTGCATAGAGGACGAGTCTCAATACCACGATTTTTTAATTCTTGCTCAAGAATGTTTCTCTTTTCTTCTGACTCACAAATAAACTGCAAACAAAAAGATGATGTGCCTTCTGATACTAAGTCACACTTTATAATATCAGGATATTTTGAAATAATATTTCTAAACTTCTCATAGTTTTCTTCACGCTTGATGTTTTGATCTGTTAATCGTTTTAATTGTTCAGTTCCTAGGACAGCATAGATTTCTGAGTTTCTAAAGTTGTATCCATCAGTTATAAACATAAACATCGGATGTATTTCTGGATACTTGGACACATAGTCTTGGAAATATTCAGGATCACATTCTCTCGCCATACCGTGTGACCTCTTTGCTCTCATCAACTGATACAGTTCTTCGTTATTTGTTGAAACCATACCGCCTTCTACAGTTGTTATGTGATGTCCAAAATAAAAACTAAATGTTGAACCCTCGCTAAGTGTACCTGCCATTCCTGTCTTACATCTTGCTCCGTGTGACTCACATACGTCTTCAATAAAAACAGCGTCTGGTAATATTTCTTTATATTCTTCTATTTCTGCTGGAACACCAAACAAGTGTGACACAAATACTGCTTTAATATCATCATGTATTAGTGATAATTGTTTCATATATTGTTTGTCAAAAGAGAATGTATGCTTATCAACATCACAAAAAACAGGTTCTAAGCCAAGCTGTATTACAGGTCCGATATTTGTCACCCATGTCACTGCCGGAACTAAAACTTTATCTCCGTCTTTTAAACCGTAAAGCTCTTTTACTGCAGCTAGTAACAGAAAATTTGCAGTGCTTCCTGACGAAACAAATAAAGATCTTTTTACGCCTAGCCATTTTGACCATTCTTCTTCAAACTGTTTTACTCTCGGGCCGTTTGTAAATCTTCCTGCATTTAAAACAAAATCTGACATTGCTTTTTTATCATCGACTGTTATGCAGTCTTTCATTAAGGGCCAATAAACTTTACTCATAAAAAACTCCTAATTAATTTCTGGAAAACCTGTATTCAGGTATCTTTGATCTACAAAATTTAAGACTTTGTAAACGCTTAATAATTCATCAATTCCTTCTTCAACTGTTACAGAGACATCGAAACCTAGACTCTGCAATTTATCGTATGAAACTTCATAGTCTCTGTTGTCTTTGTCATAGTCAAAGTCATTATAGTGAATATAACATCCTGTCTTTTCTTTTATCATTTCACATACATCTCTTTTTGAATAATTTAGATCATTTGATCCACAATTATAAACCTCACCTTTCATCTCATCTGCATTAATAATTCCAAATAAAAATGACATCGCCATATCACGAACATGTATAAATGTCCTCATTGCAGAAGACTGATAGATAACCAAACACCCATCTGTGACAGCTTTGTATGCTAGATCGTTAATTAGAAGGTCCATACGAAGTCTTGGTGATACTCCGAATGCAGTTGCGAATCTGTAAGCTATTGAATTTTTATGTTCCATCATTACGACTTCTTCTGCTTCTGTCTTTGTTTTTCCGTACAGTGTAGATGGGTTTAACGGCGTTGTCTCTAAGCATATGCCGTCTACTTTTCCGTAGTTGGAACCTGTTGATCCGAATAACAACAGCTGATCATCATTCATGCACTCTGTAATATTTTTTGTTCCTGTAACATTTATATCTGTTGATAGTCTTTTGTTTTTATCACATGCAAAGTAGCCTACAACAGCTGCTAAGTGAATTACTACGTCTTTTTCTTTTATTGCACTTGACAATTTTTCTTTATCAAGAATATCACCTTTTACAAATGAGAAATTCTTATCTTTAAAAAACGGTATTAAAACAGAACCGTCATACATTAGTGTGTCATATATTGTGACTTCATAGCCTTGTTCTAAAAGTAGATTTGCTAATTCTGTTCCAATATAACCTGCTCCACCAGTTATTAATACTTTTTTCATTGCGTCTCCAATATGTCTTTTATCTGTTCATCTACAGTAAATTTTTCTTCTGATTCTAAAAGAAGTTTAATTAAATGCATCTGCGCCTCCTGTGCATGTCCTTCTTTTTGCATATCTTTCATATCCATAGTGTAGTTTCCTTCACTGTCAACATTTTCAGCACCTTTTTTATAATCACCTACCCATCCGTCTCTATAAAAAGATATTCCTGACAAGTGTAAATTTTTAATATCATAATTTACCAAATCGAACACTGCTGACGTTGCAACATTTGCTCTTGTTTCCATCATCTCATGTAAGTTTAAGTGATAAAGTATGTCTGCTGGTACATGAAAATTAATGCTATCTTTATTTAAATCTCTAAATTTTTTGTTGTCGTTATGAAAATAGTCTAAATTATATGGAAATTGTGATGCGAGCCATTCAACACCATTAGACTTCATTAATTCTATTTCGTACTTGCCACCATTGCTTTCATGCTCCATCATACAGTGATATCTTATAGTTGTTTTTTGTCCGTAATCTTCTTGTAATTCATTATCAACCTTCCAGCCTTTGTTTAGTCTGACTACAATATCATAACTGTCTATTTCACTACCCCTTCCAAGACCTTTTAAGTATGGTGAAGGACCGACAACAATAACTGATTTTCCTTTTAAATACTCATTAAACTTTGAAGATATTTTTACGTCTTCTCTAACAGTATTTAGATCTTCAATTGTTGAGTCTGTTTTATTTCCAAACCTGTGCGGCTCAGGAATATTAAACTCTACGAGTCTGTATATCTCCATATAACCTATTTTGTTTTTCTTGCTTTTCTATTTGTTTATGGTGCTTTAATGCCCACTGTTCTTCAAATGGTAGATATGCGTCTTTTGTCGCGCCTACCAATCTTTCGTGCACTGGTTTTTGCCACTTAATATCTTTTGAATTTTTGTAAACTCTTTGCTGCGGGTCTGGCCAATTAACCCATCCTTTTTCATCAACTCGCCAACCCCAGGCATTAATGTGCTCTTGTGTTAATCCTTCTACAGTGTTTATTCTTGGCACCCAGTATAATTCAATTTCAGGATTTTGTGCTAGTATTGTCTTTATATTTTTCATTAAGAATTCACTTGGCATTTCATCTGCATCTATGTTAAAAATATAGTCTCCTGTACACTGTTCGTTCATAAAGTTTTTATGAGCTGCAAAGTCGCTGTACAAAGATCTTTCTACAAATTTTATATTATAAGAATCGTTATGAATGTAAGTATCAAAAACCCTCCATGTCTTGTAATCTGAATGATCATCAACTATAACGAGCTCATCTTCAAGCTGCATATTATTTAGTAAAAATGGTATTAGAGCTGAAAGCTCTTTTGCCTCATTGTGAGTTGTAACTGCATAACTAATTTTCATTTTAAATATTGTCTTCGTTAACTACTGGTTCTGGAACAAAATCTAATATTTTTTTCCTAGTTTGTTTATCAAATTCTAGATCTTCTGCAACAAATACAGCGTATCTAGATAGCTTGTACCAAGAAAAAGTTTTGTAAACTTTCATAGGAAGAACATCAATAGCTCGTTTTACTTTTATCCATTGTTGTCTTGGTGGATTTGATATCAAGACATCATAAGTGTCTTCTCCTATCTCTCTTATCAGGCCCATACTGCTAATTAGCTTACTCTGTTCTTTAATGGACATTATTCTTTCACCTTGTTTTGCCGGCGTTGCAGAGAGCTGCAATGCGTGAACTAGCCTGACTAGCCTTCCGTCTCTTTTTCTTTTGTACATGTGTCTTTCATTTAGAATTAGACATCTTCTCTTTCTGAGCTTCGCACCAGGAAGTTTTCCCTGATAGTTGAAGTCTAATATTTGACCAGGCTGGATTGTTGACCAGCTAATTCTTTTCACCACCAAGATCCTTTGTAATTCCCATCTCTCTTATTGCAGATAAAAAATCATCTTTCTCATAGACTGAACCATTTTCAACATCTAATTTTTCTTTATAACCTTTTGCTTCTGTGTCTCCTTCTTCAACTGGAACAACTTTTGCGTACTTCCATATCCAGTCTTGTACTTTCTTAGTTTCTTCATTAACAGATGTCGGCTCTGGATAAATCATTCCGAGCTTGCCCATATTCACAACTGACGGATACCACCAAATTTGTCTTTCACTGTCGTATATTTTCATCTGGTTCATTACTATTGCCATGTTTTTAGAAGCATCGTTATCGTATTCATTATTAAATCTTGAATCACTCATAAAACCACACTGAAAACACATAAAGCTGCTGTACTCTTCACAAACCTCTTCAAAGCAATTGTTTTCACTTCCACAGTGACTGCACTTTACAATTCTTTCCACTAATTGTCCTCAAAGTATTTTTTTAATACAGACAGCTTGTCATCATAATCAGCAATAACTGCAAGCTCTTTTTCAATAGTGTCCATAATATCAGGATGTTCTGAAACACCAACTGTGTTCATCATTAGATTTTCAACATTTACTACATGTTTTTTTATGTGTGCTTCAAAGTGCATAATGCTGGCTTTGATTATTTCATTTCTCATCGTCTCCATTATACTTTCTCCAATTTAGGCAAGTTAATTTTAGGTATAACTGTTTCTGTAAATTTTGGTAAGTTTTGATCTAGCAAGTTGCCTAATCGTGTGACCATAGAGTCAAAGCTAAACTTTCCTTTATTAAATATCATCTGCTTCATTCCTCTGTTTTTATAAACTTTAAGATTTTTTCTTATGTGTGTCATCTTCGTTGCTGCATCTCTATAATCAACTTGAAACCACTGCTGGCCCTCTACATAAATGTTTTTTGGAAAGCTTTCTTTTTCTACTTTTTTTAGACCTCCTGCAATAAGAACTGAATTGTTTTTGTTTAAGAAATCAACATGACCACTCCAGCCAGGAGCTATAACTGGCTTTCCTGATAGAGAGGCTTCTAATAACGGTCTTCCAAAACCTTCACCGTGCGTAAAAGATACGTGTGCTTTTACTTTTGGATGATTATATAGATCATTCATCTCTTCGTCAAATAAATCTGCATGTAATAAATAGACGCTAGGTAACTGTGAAGGATGTATACCACAAGACATCTTTATTTCTCTTATCTTCCTCAACAGGTCTTCTCTGTCCATCATGCAAGGTGATGCGCCAGCAGTCTTTAATATTAGTCCTGTAGATTTATTTCCTCTGAACGCTGTAAAAAATGTTCTGATAAGATTCCCAACATCTTTTCTGTCATTGCCTATGTTACCCTGCAGCCAGTGCCCTACAAATAAGAAATTCCAGTTTTCTTTTATTTCTTTCATAGAGTCAACTAGGACTTTAGAATATTCGTCTCCTGACTTCTTTCTGTAGTACGTGTCAGTGTGAGCACCTTCAAAAAGAACCTCTACTGGCTTTACAACTTTTAATTCTTGACCTTGCTCATTTTTATAAATTGTTTTTTGTATGACATCAACACTAAATTTTGAGCTGGCTAAGACAAGATCCATTCTATTACAGCCTTCAATCCAGTCTTGAGGTATTACGGTAGCTTCTAATCCTGCTGTGATTCCGATATTATATTTTCCAGCAGGCGTAAACTCATTCGGAACAACTATGTGTATGTGAACATCTGGCTGTACATTTAACTCACTTTTATCTTTAACAATTACATCATATATTGCTCTATCTCTTTCGCTATCCATTGATAAAGCATTTTGTGGTGTGTTTCCCCAAGGGACAGGAAATACTTTTACATCAAATTTATCAAGAGCGAGTAATGCAGTTACAACATCTCTTGATCTCGCACCGTATCCGGATCGAGTTGCGACTGGTGCTGTTACTAAAACCTTTGGCCTCATTATATCTCCTTTGTCATAGTTAGTCCGTTCCATTTTGGTACTGTATAGTCCCATTGTGTTGCGTTATCAATCATTATTCTTGGTCTCGGTTTAAAGTTTTCCCATGTTTGATGCATATCGTGCATGAATCTTCTAGACATCTCTGCAGCTGTAAAACCGAACTCTGGATTTCTCACATAATCAGATCCAGCTTTGCCACGTGCTTTTAATTTATCACCTCTTTCAGACCACGCTTTTTTCATTTGTATTGCTACATCTTGAAAGTCAGGCCTGTCATCAGAAATGTACGGTGTTGCAGGTGATCCTTGTATTGACCTAGATGTCGGCCACACTGGAAATACCCATTCACCGTGGTCTTTATACCTTCCATCATGATTAGATCCCCATTCAGTTGTATAGTCTTCATGTGTCAAATAAGATCCGTCTTCTTTTTTAAATCCACAATAGTCTTGCATGCCACCTGAAACATTAACAATTAGCGGAACACCACACATTAATGTTTCTGCGCCTGATAATCCAAAGCCTTCATTTGAACTAACTAAAACTGTAACATCAGAAGAATTGTACAACCAGTTCATTTGTTCGCGTTCTAATTTGCCGCCTGAAAAACCTACATCATAGTTTGGTGAGAGATTTCTTGCAAGTTCTGGGATATCTGTTCCGTTTTCATCAACAGGCGCACAGTGCATTAGTAATAGACATTTATCAGCTTCTTCTTTTGTTATAGAATCACAAAATGCCCTGTAAGCATAGACGATATCGCCTACGAGTTTTCTTCTTATATTTCTTGCATTATAAAATATTATGAAGTCTTTATCTCTCCCTTGCGCTGCGTCTTTCTTAAACTTTAAAAACTCTTGATATTTTTCGTACTTTTCATCAATTATAAAGTATTCATCTTCTGCTATTCCGTGTGGTATGTAAGTCACTTGCCAATCTTCATAAGAAGATCTAACATTCTTTACGATGTTCACTGTTTGTTTTGAAATATTAAATAGCGAGTCTACAGAGTCGTAGTACTTTTGATTCCACATCGGGTAAGGTAAGTCATCCCATATATTATAATACATTATCGGCATTAGCTGTCTAATTTCATGTTCCATATTAAATAGCCAACCCCAAAATCTAGGATCTGTATAGATCATCATTCCTTGCAAAGGATAGAAATTCATACACTGCCTGACTAATTCAGGGCTTCCATAACCGTTTGTTGGATGAATTCTTAAATCAACATTCGGAACACCTGTTCGTTTCGATATGTCTTCACTCATATCAACTGCTTTTCCGTTATCAGGATGATTTATTGCGCCACCGATTTGAACCCAATTAAATTGATGACAAGTCCCCAAAACAAATTCACGAGACATATTGCCAACACCAGAAGTCATTCTTAAATCGTCTGACAGTAGCAATACTGATTTGCGCTTTTCTTTTGGTAGGACTTCGTATCCGTTACGAATATCTCCTACTTTATACATTTAATAACCTTTTTTATAGTTTTCACTTAGTTCATTAACACCACGAATTGTACTTCTAAACTCTGGATCATTTAAAAATAAGTACATTGATCTATTAACAAGCTTTTGTAATGTTACGTTTTCAACTTTACTGTCAACACGAAACTGCTTGTACAACTCAACCAATACTTTTATTGATGTTAATTTCCAAAAATCATTATTCTTGCTCATTATAACGTCCTTATTGAGTATATATTAATCAATAATATATATCGTCTTAGATGTGAAAAAGCCTATTTTTTATATATATCGTGATCAGGAGAGTCATTTCTTTTTTGATGCTTTGTCTTTATTTCTCTCTCTATAAATCCGAAGTGGCTTCTTAAAAATACCATAGCTCTAATAATTCCTTCAATAGATGTGTCTTTGACTTGAAATCTAGACAGTGATTTAGGATCTTCGCACACATCCAAGAATACTCTTTCTCTCTTTGAATCTTTTGGCTTTATTAGTGTTTTTATTTTTAATTTTTTATCGTTATCGTTGACATAGTTTGCTATAGTTACAATATCATTTTGTCCATCGCAGTAAATAAACAATATTATTTCTTTTACATTTTGAATCGTATCTTCTATTAGTCCCCATAACGCGTCTCTGTATTCTGTCATTATGAAGTCTCCCGGTATTCGTACTATTGGTATCATGATTTTCCTTTGTCGCATATTTCAGGCGATTTTGCAAATTCACACCATTTGCATTTTGTGTTTACGCCTAATTTTTCAAAATTACCGTCTGTTTTATAACTTCCGTCTTTATTAAAACCTTCATTAATAAATAGGTCGACTTGTTTAAAAATCCTGTTTATTGATACATTCGCAGAAGGCGGCTCAAATCTTTGTATCCACTTTACAGGCCAGTCACCTTTGTCCCAAACAAGTCTTTTAATAATTATAAATTCAACATCAACCATGTCTAAAGAAACACCATATTTGTCAGCGATAAACTTTTTATAAAACAACAATTGGCCTCTTTTCATTGGATCTGTTTTTTCTTTTTTCCATCCACGTGTTGATGTTTTGATGTCAATAACTTTTATTTTTCCTGTCACTTTATTTTTCATTAATACATCTATGTAGCCTAAAACTCCTACACTTTTATACTTGTCATCAATGGGCACTTCAATCCCCAGCAACTCCCAGTTCTTTTTGGAAAAATATTCACCTCTGTGTTTTTTAAACCAGTCTAGTGCTTTTGCACCCTGAATGCAGAACTCTGTTAGTTCTGATTGATTTGAGAAGTGCTCACCGTCTGCATTGTTTACACCTTCTGCATAAAAGTGTTTTACTTTATCAACTAGCATGTTCGGCATATCAATTTTATCTGCTTCTTTAATCGACTGCTCGAACATAACTGTCAAATAGTGCTGGATCACTTCATGCACAGCTTTACCATAGACAGTGTAAATAGAATCTGTAAATTTTCTGTTTTTGTCTATGTAATTTAGTTTCCATTTAAACGGACACTGTGTGTAAGTTTGTACTTGTGACCAGCTGATTCTTTGCACTATAGTGTTTCCCTATAGCATTCAGTATTGCAGTAATGTCCTACGACTGCTCCGGGCTTTTGTTTATTTAAAACAACATCATCGCCTTTTTGCTTTATGTTTACTATGTAACCTGTTCTTGGAAGACTGATGTGAACATAAGGATATTCAAGACTTTTACCGCAATAGTCACAGTCACACTCAATTCTAGGTCTTACATATTTTTTCTTTCTACCTCTTGGCATTATTTCCCCCACTTTCCATTTTTAACAATTGTAGCCATAATTCCATAATTTGACACATCCATGTATGCATCTTCGATAGGCTCATCTTTAACAAATGATTCTCTATTACTCATTAACAAAGTCTTTAGTCTCTGTATCTTATCGTTCATTCTGAACCAAAGTCCTGTGAGTGATAGTTTTACATCTTCTTCTGTTTTTAATTCTGTTCCTACAGAAATGTTTCCTGGTCCGTAGTCTAACTGCTTTCTACAGAATGTTTCATACTGTATTCTCTGAAGCCTTTTAAATTCTTCCGTCATGTGAGGATATGAAGATTCTAGTATGTCTACTGGATGCCTATTGACTTTTGAACCATCTGATTCTTTTATTATGTTCATAATTTTTTACAACCTATTTTGTTTTCATTTAAAAATTTTATTCCGTCTGTTATTCTGTACTCATCGATATACCAGACTTCTTTTATTCCTGCAGCAACAATTAGTTTTGCGCAGTCTATGCAAGGTGAAACTGATGTATACAGTACAGCATCTTTTGTTACTACACCGTTTTGTGCTGCGTAACCGATAGCATTTACCTCTGCGTGTAATTCATTTAAAGGAGACCATTCTTGATGGCTATCTTCAATGACTTGTAAAGCTCCCCACTCATAAATCTCATTACAATGCTTTTTTCCTGCGGGAACACCGTTCCAGCCTGTAGATATTATTCTTCCGTCTCTCACAATTACGCTTCCAACTTGTGTTGAAGCACATGTTGACATTTTTTCTGTACGTTTTAATATGTCAATAAAATAATTTTTGTAGTCTGGCATTATATTATGTGTGCAGAGTGTATTGTTACAGAAAGTGTGGTTTCTTCTGGTATTTCGTAGTCTTTCATTCCGATTGCTTTTGCACATTCACCACAAAGATATTTTAAGAATTTATAATCATGTTCAAATATGTTTACAACATCTGATGACCTTAGTGTCGCATAAAAATTTAACCTTCCACCAATCATTAAACCATTCTTATCTTTTTCACCGTCTCTGTACATCATGTGAAATAAAGCAATGCAAGAATCATCTGCATAAATGTAACGCCTTGTCTTCTTAGGGTCTTGCTTTATATTATAAGGATTATCACCTACATTTTCTTTTGTAATTGTATTCAACATCTTAGATAATATCTTCGTATAATATTCTTTTTCAGACTCAAAATCAAATGCATCATTTATCGCTGTCATAAACCCTGCACCTAAGTCTACTTCAAACTTTACAGGATATGCCTCTCTATCACTTGCAACTGCATTTAACATAACTTCTTGTGGTATATTATTTCCTGCATTTTCTAGATAATCTAGCGCTGTTTTTAAAACTAAAGATTGCTTTGATCTTATAACTTTTATTGTTGAATATTTGCCAAACTTTTTTATTATTTGTTCATATAAATTATTAATTACAATAATATCTTTCCAAGTTTGTATTTCGTCGCCTCTATCATTGTATCTTTTGCTTAAGACATCTGTAGCTGGCATTAAAATTATTGTCCTATTATTAAGATCGTTTAATTCATTCCTGAGTTGTCTTTCTAGCAGCTTAACGTTAGGTCTATCATAGTACATTGAGTAGACCAATGCACTCATCACAGATCTATCTATAATATTATATTTATTATTTGTCTTTTTGTGTATTTGACTCATCAGTGTTGTTTTACCTGATAAGTCCGGACCTTCTAAGGTTACATTTTTCAATTTTATCATATTAGAATCTAACACTTATTTTTGTAAAAGTAAAGGCTTTTTTATAACTTAATTTCGTGCTCGTCCTCATAAGTTTTCAATATTCTTTTTACAAGTGGATGTCTAACACAGTCTTCTCTGTTAAATTTCATATGTGCAACACCCTTGACATCTCTTAGCCTGTACCAGATGTCGTAAAATCCACTCTTTTCATAATTTGTGACACCGTTGGTTTTATATTTATCACATTGTGACATGTCACCTTGAATTATCATCTTACAATTATTTGATATTCTTGTAATTAAAGTTTTTATTTGCATAGGTGAGACATTTTGTGCTTCGTCTAAGATTACATAACAGTCTTCTAAGTTTACACCTCTTAAAAAGTTCATTACACCTATTTGTACTTTTCCTTCATCTAAAAACTTCTTTGATTTTTGTTTTCCGATAATACTGTCAAGTATTGTAAATGTTGACTCATTATATTGTTGTATCTTTTTATCGAGCTCTCCTGGTAAGTAACCTAACTTATCTTCATTTCCTACATCAACCGTTGGATTTATTATGATTAATTTTTCAAAAGGAGTTCCTCTTCTTAAGACATCTTGTAAAGCCTTGTAAATAGAAACGTAAGTTTTTCCTGTTCCAGCAATCCCATGACATAAAATTAGTTGATTATTAAAATCACCGATTAGTGTCTTAAATAGTTTTTGATTTTCTGTTCTTGGTTCAAAATTATTAACTATTTTTGGTATAGCTCCGATCTTTGTTTTGTAAACTCTTTCTTCAGACATTTCATCCTCTATTGTAGTGGTATTATCTTGAACTTTGCAGCGTTTGTAGACATACCCCATTGTGAATCGTTATGTATATCAGCCAAACAAAATGTATATTTATCTGGCTCTTTGCCTTCTTTAAAATCACCCCAAACTCTTAACCAGCTAGTATTATTTCTATTATCTATTATCTTCAGGCTCCAAAAGACTCTGTTGTTCTTTGACTTCTTTTTATTTTTATCTATTACAGAGAACCAAGCTTGTTTTCTAGATCCTTCAGGAATATCGAATGCACAAGGTACATTATGAACTCTGATCTGTTCCATTATTTCATCAGGAAACACGAGATTGTTCTTTACTGTTGAGGTCATTGTTGCATAGTTTTCTATCTTTTCCATTCGCGTCCAGTCAGTAACTTCTGTGTATTTTTCAAATAGACTGTCAATATGATCCGGTGGAAACTCACCTTGCTTTTCTAATTTTTTACGTTGTGTCTTGGTGAGTCCTGATTTATGTTTTCTTAGTGTATCATAATTTTTATCGTCTGTAAGCACGTGAAGCAGCTGGTTGTGATTGTTCAATATTCCATCTTCAAATTCTTGTAGAGATCCTAGTGCCTCGACAGTGCACAACGACTTTATAGCTGACTTGTTAAATTTTGTCCATCTCCAATTGCCGTCTTCGTCGTATAACAATTCTTTAATATTTCTAAACGGTCTTAATGCCATCACTTCATTCATAGCAGCATCACCAACACCTTTGATTGATGATAGCGGAGGAACAAATGCATTTATTTCAGTTGAGTATTCCCATTGTGTGCCAGAGTAATTAATATCTGCATCAACAATTTTATATCCATAAGATTTTATTTCAGAGATTGTCTTTGCAAGTCCTGAAGGATTGTTATTTTCAGAATCAAGTATTGTTGCTAGCCATTCTGTTTCATAGTGTGTATGTAACCATGCGCCATAATATGAATCGATTGCGTATGCTATGGCATGTGATTTATTAAAACCGTAAGTTGAGAATGCTTCAATTCTTTCCCATAAGTCTGTTGTTACTTTTTCATCGATACCGTGTATTTCTTTTGCACCTTTAATAAACTTTTCTTTCGCAACTTGTCTTTCATTCTTCTTTCCACCAAGTGAATCATGTGACATTTTAACAAGCGTTTTTCTGAGTTTATCAGATTCACCAGGCGTAAAACCAGCAAGATTTTGTGCTAGCATCATAAACTGTTCTTGAAAAACGATGTGATTAAATGTTGGCTCCAATACTTTTTTAATCTCTGGATGTGCATAAACAACGCTGTCTTTATCACGTTTTGCTTGTACAAATTTCTTATGAACATTTGCTTTTAGTGGACCTGGTCTGTAAATTGCTGTTAGCGCACCAAGTGTTTCAATATCAGTTGGCTTTGCTTCGAGACAAAACCTTCTAGCACCATCAGCAGTAAATTGAAAGATTGCTGTTAACCTTCCGTCTTCATAGACATGTTTCCACACCTTTGGGTCATCCATTTTTACGTTACGACAGTTTAGGTGTTTATCAAAAAACTTTTTTATATCTAAGAATGTTGGATCTTGATTTCCTTGTTTTTTAAGAATACGCCTGATACAGTTTTCTACATCTCGTAAGAGTGTGAGCCCTAAGAAATCAAACTTAAGAAAACCATTAGGTTCAAGATTCCTAACATTCATACCTTCAGACCACGGTGTTTGTAATTCACCTCTAACAGATATTATCGGCATACAGCTAGTCAAATCTTTTTCAGGTGCTATAATAACGCCGCCTGCATGTCTACCAATACTTCTATTTTGCAAGAACAAAGAGCTTATCTGCCTTTCAACATCTGGGTATTTTTCCATGAAGTCTTTATACCTTTTTGAATATTCCATACAGTCTTCGTGTTTAAGCATAAACATAGACTTCTCTTCATTGTCACCTCTTGCAAAAGGCATAACTTCTTCTTGTAAACCTGCTGTAAGTTTGTTTACATCTAAGAACGGTACATTATAAAATTTGCAGACATCTTTTAATAGTGATTTTAATTTAAGTGTATTAAAGTTTGATACAGGTATTACAGATTCTTCACCGTATAATTCTTTTGAAGCCTCAATCATAACATCTCTATCACCTGCATCAGTATCAATATCTGGCCAAGAAACTTTATGAGGTCCTAAAAACCTTGCCCATAACAAACCGTATTCGATAGGATCTAACTGTGTTATTCCTAATAAGAAGTTTACAAGACTTCCAGCACCTGAACCACGGCCAGGACCTAACAATGTTTTCTTTGATGATTTTTCAAAGATCTGATACATCGTTATAAAATAAGATTCATGTCCTAATGTTTTAATATCAGCCAATTCTTGTTTTGCTCTGTCAATGTATTCTTGTTTTTTATCTAGTCCTTCTCTAACCAAGCCTTCTTTGACAAGATCCACGAGTATATTAAAAGCTGGTTTATCATTAGTTCCATGAACAGGTAATTTTGCTGATTGGTCGATCCAAGTGTCTTCACATAAATCCCATGCAATATCATGTGTTCTGTTGATTGCATCTCTAACATCAGTTTCATATCCTTTGTAAAAGTCATAGTCATTATAGTTTTCAGTAAATTCTTGCCACATTTGTTGTGCATTTTTAGGATATAGTAGACACTTAAGTTCTTCTTCTTTTGGCAACTTCATCTTAGCAGGATCCGAACTAAACCATCCAAGCTTTTTATACAGTTCCCTAGCTTCCCAAACATGTGGTGTAGGATAATGTGAATCTGCAGTTGCAACTAATTTTATACCTGTCTTTTTAGATAAGTCAAGAAGCATTCTGTTTGTCATTTGTTGAGCTGTAAGCTTATTAAACTGTAATTCTAAAAAGAAGTTTTCTTGACCTACACAGTCAACAAAGTAGTCTGTCATATTCGTGAGTCTTTTCATAACTGTGTTATATTTTAAAGAATCATTTAATAAGTCAGGATGAAATTGATCAAATGTTTTGTCTTGAAACTCATTGTAAATTATACCAGATGCAAGCCCACCAACACATGCAGTAGAAACAACCAAGCCTTCACCGTGCTCTTTTAACATCTCAAAGTCAATTCTAGGAAATCTGTAAAATCCGTATTTGTAAGATTTTTTAACCAGTGTAAATAAATTTGTTAAACCTTTTCTGTTTTTGGCAATTACAACAAGGTGATAATATCTTTTCCATGCAGGTTTTCCTTTTGCAGATTCTTTGGTTTCATTTTCATCTTCTACAATGTGACCTCCTGCCTCAATGTCTTTTTCAGCATCCACTATTACAGGTGAATTGTGTAGCTTTTCTTTTTTCTTAGCATCTTTTTCTGCCTGCACTGCAGCACGATGTGCTTCGTATTGTGATTGCCAAGTCTTTAGAGAAGGAACAAAATAAAATTCGACACCGTAAAGCTGCCTGTAATCTCTACCTGACTTCTTTATAATATTAGAGTGTGCATTTGCATGACCTAAACCATTACCGTTGCCGTGGTCTGTGATTGCCCATGAGTCACCACCCTGAGCTTCACTAGTTATAAAATCGATGTGGTCTGAAGGATAGCCGATTGCATCAAATGTGCTAAAAGTTGTGTGTGAATGAAGACCAGTAAATCTATCTGGCGGTGTGATGTTTTCTAACGACATAGTATTCCTATTTTTGTTATGTTAGAATCTAACAATAAAAGACTATACGCGTAAAGGCTTTTTATAATCTTTTTTCAACTACTTTTGATTTCTCCTTAAACATATTATAAATATCATCCAAACTGAATCCATTTACAATCATTAAGCCCAATAAGAATTTCATCACATCGATGCTTTCTTCAAGTAGTCTTGCTCTTGCGTCATTTGGAAGATCCATGTGTTTATGCATCTTCCAGTCGACTTCATTTAAAACCTCTGTCGCTTCTGCGATCAGTGCGAGTATGTACTCTTTGTTCCACTTTACCAAGCGGTTTTTATCATTTCTTACTTCTTCTAAAGTTAAATTCTGTTTTTCTTTAAAAAACCGCTCGGTAAAGCTCTTTTGTAATTCGTATATTTCTTCCAGTTTATCCACGTAAGAAGTCATACCTTTCATGTGCCTGTTGTCTTAGCTGTGCTAATTCTTCATCAATACTTTTGATGATTTCCATAAATGTGTTTCTTCCACCTTCAGTACCGTTTAAGTTTTCACGTGTAGACTGATATAAGAAGTCATTTTCATTATATTCAAATTCATCAGAGTCTTCATCTGGCCAGTATAAGTTTGTACCTGTTCCTGTTCTTGCTGTAGAAATATAATATCTAGCAGGTGTGTGAATATCAATACAGTCAACAATCATTGGATAAGCTCTGACTAATTCTAACCACATGTAATAAGCAACAACATTATCTTCTGTTGGCTGAATCTGTTTATCAATACGTGTTTTGATAAAAGCCATTACATCTCTTATGTTACCTCTTGCCCAATAAAATGTGCTTAAGCATTTAGGTAATATATGTCTTGCATCCATAACAGAGATTTCTTTAGTATCAACCATATCTGCGTATAGTTGCTTAGAATCATTAACTAGTTGCTTATACCTTTCATACATTTCAGGCGAGTTTATGATTGCGTGTGGAACAACTGCATCATCATTTCTTTGTGATCTATCACCTGTACACTGTGCTGAAAAACTAAAAGCACGATGTCTAATTAAGTGTGTAACAAATTGTGTGTCAACACCTTCAATTGTAAAAGTACAATTAATTGTTTCAAATGCTGTTGGTAATAATTTACCGTTAAAAAGCATCCAGATCATTTTATCTTTTTCATAGTCTGATAGTGATCCTTTATTGAAAGGTTGTTCTGCCCACGTTGCTGTGCAGAAGTCTGGTATGTAATTTCTTAATTCTTCCAGCGAAGGACTGCTCACGAGCTTTGTTTTTATAGAGTCTAAGTGATCGTGAAACTCTGTTTTTATTTGTTCATTAAACCCTAAGTCAGTTGGTAATTTTACAACTGGTAGGTCATTATTAATTGGCATTTTTTATTCTCCTGTATTTTTGTAAATCTGCCTCACACTGCATAACACGTTTAGCTGCATTTGTTGCAACTTCTTTCATATAACCTTTATTACCAAGTTCCATTTCTGCAGTTGCATACTGAACACAACTTAAATTATCTGCCATCTTGACAGCTATTGCTTCAGGTGAATCTTGATCTTCAAAGTGTTTAAACGTGCTGTACCACTGTGGGTATCTTTCTTTCATAATAACATATTCTGCTTTTACAACTTCATCTGCTAACTTTGGAAAGTTGCGTTTTACATCATGAGTTACATCAGAAAGATGTAGTTCTGGTATATCATGTATTAGTGACATCTTAAGTGCTTTTTCTAAATCAAATTCATAATCATCATGCAGCTTTAATGTTAATACAGCTACAAAGTAAGAATGCTCTGCAACACTTTCACTTATGATTTTAAATTTATTATTGTATCTTGTAAGTGCTTTTAAAATGTAGACGTCATCTACAAAATCACTCAACGAAACCGATGTATTCTTTTTCATACTTTGGATTATCCATTATTCCTTTGACATGTTGTTTTAGCTCTTCAACATTAGTTGCAACTGCTCTTCCACTACGTGATAACATAAGATTGAAATTACCCTGAAGACCTTCAGCATAGTAAATAATAGGAACGCCTGAAGCATATGAAAAGCCTGCTTCGAATATTGTTCCAAGATCTTTGTCACGTGTATTACACACTACAAAATCTCCACCAGTTATTGCATCAACATTACCTTTGAATATCATTTCTTGTTCTTCAGGCGATGCGTCTGGCTTTGCAACAATTTCATCTTTTGGTGAAAAATAATTGACACCTAACTCATCAAGTGTGGTTTTTATGTTTTCTAAATCGCGTGCTTGGTTTTCATTAAACCAGCCGCTAGCAATATAACAATCGTGCATGTTTTACTCCTTATAACCATTTATTATTATATATCATCTATAATTGTCAAAATATATATTTTTTTAACTTTTTTGTGGAGCTGACTGGATTCGAACCAGCGACCTCCGCAGTGCAAGTGCGATGCTCTCCCAACTGAGCTACAGCCCCTAAGATTTGTTAAATAATACAAACATCTCCATCACAGAACTTTTCAGCTTCTGAGTCTTCACCTTTCATTTTTGCAAAAGATAAATTCTTTAATTTCTTACTCATTTTATTATAAGTTTTTTCATCGATCGCTTCATAAGGCATTTGTTTATAAGCACCAGCATCAAATCTTGGTAAACAACTTATTCCTTTTAATTGATATTGGAAATAATTTAAGCACTGCTCTAATTGTTCTGTTTCATTTTTAGGATCAAAAGTAACTGTGCAACTTACTTGATTGTCTGCCCAGTGTCTTTGCATAAAAGCAGCCAAACTGAATTGTTCCCATACTGTTAATTCTTTAGCAGTTCTTATACCATCACCTACGTCTATCGGAACTTCAACGCAAACTGTTGATTCTTCAGAACCAAAAGCAGGTTCGATTGTATATCCAGCATCTTCAAGCGGCTTTAACAGCTCTGATTGATTTGATAGTCTCATTCTTCTTATGTAAAACCTTGACTCAGGATAATGCACGCCTGGTGTTGATCCTGCAAGTAGTGATACTGTTCCACTTGGCTTTACAGAAGTTGTTTTTATTGATTTAGGGATTGCTAAGAAGTCTGAATAAACATCATCAAGACGTTGTATTTCATCATACCCAGACTCTAACCATTCTCTTAATTCACCAACACCTCTGTAAGTTAAAAACTGAGCAACACCACTAACAGAACATCCTATCCTTCTGTTACGAAGCATAACTCTATTTGTTTCTGGCCAGTGTGTCTTGCCTAGTGTAACTGTCTTTGCGTATAAGTACGCATATTTTAAAGTCTTTTTATAGTCTTCTAATGATTCATGTTTATATGGAAATGTCTCTACAAGGCAACACAACTCATAAGATTCTAGTGTTTGTTCTAAACAAGGGTTACCTCCCATAGAACGATGGTCTTTATTGTCTTTGCCATTTTTCATTCGAGAATATCCTCTCATATTTTCTAACCATGCAAAACCTGGCTCACCGTTTAGAGCAATTCTTTTACACGCCTCAGAATAGTCCATTCCTAGCTCTGCAAATATTGAATTATTAGATGTCCACCCATATTGGTCTCTGTGAGGATTAACTTCATAATTCTTCAGGTCCATGTACTCTTCAGAATAAGGGTCACCGAATACAATTTCAGCTGTGCGACGTACGTTTCCTGCTACTACACACTTCCCGATGAGGTTCATTATATCTACGATTGTTGTAATTGTAATTGGTGCACCTGTGTTCCCATCTAACACACCTCGTATGGTTTCATGAACTTCTTCTAACGGCTCATGACCGCTTGACTGTCCTCCAAAACCCTTGATAATTTCGCCTGCAGGTCTTATTTTAGAATAATCGAATATGACAGTAGGTGTCCCATGAAAATAAGAATCAATTAATGCAGCAACAGAATCAACCCATCCTTCTCTTGTGTCAGGTATTATAATTGTCTCTGGATCTCTTTTTCCTGTAGGCCCTTTTACCATTATTTGTTCTGCACCTTTTGTATCAAAACCTACGCCAACGCCAAGCATTGATGCATCCATCAAAAAAGTAAACGGTTTAGATCCATCATCTTTGATTGTCTCTGTAGACACAAATGCACAATTATTTAGTGCAGCATATAGTCCTCGCTCTTCTGTAATTGGCGTTCCCATTGCCCATAAACCACGACCTGGTGGTAAAAACTTCATGTTAAAAATCCTATCAAACATCTCTTGTGCTGACTTTTGAGCACGCCACGGGTTCCAACCTAATTGATGTGATTCTATCCAGTTCATCTGCATTGTGTATGCGCCTTCTACAACACGCCGTACTGTTTCCCACCACTTTTCGTTTTTACCGTCTTCTTTTAATCTTGAGTATGTCCTCATGTAAACTAATTCACCTAATCCGTTAAATCCGAAAGGTGCTTTTTTTCTTTTATATTTGTCTATGAATGCTTGTGATAACTTAAATTTCTGTTGCATTGAAACGTCTCCTTAAATCTCTGAATTTTCTTCTCGTGCCGCTAATTTAAATAACGGGATATACTTAATTTGTCTCAAAATTTTTCCAATCTTCTTCTTTTTTTTCTTCATTCGGCTTGAAGCTTTCGTATTTTTGAGCTAATAACTTTCTTGTGTACTCATTGCCATTGTCTTGTTTTTTCTGTTCAGCCTGACCGCTTGACGATGCCGAATCATACACATCTAGTTTTCCAATTGATGTATTCATTGTAAGCGGATAAGTCATTCCATCTTGACCGAACCTATTTTTAATTACATGAACACGACCTGTATTTGCTATCTTATCCTCTATCTTTCTAGAAAGTGACATAACAAAATCAGCTGTCATTATTTTTGCATAAGATTCTGCTATCTTTTCTGCACCAATAACTTCATCTTCTAGTGATGATCTATTTGATTGCGATGCTGTCCAAACTGGTATTTGAAATTCACCACTAAGGCCCCTTAGATCTTCATAGATATTTCCTAACTGATGCCTTACAGCTGCATCAGCAGATCCAACATCTCTTAATAAATCTGCATAATCAACTAATATTAAGTCTGGCTCATGCCCCATCAACTCAATCGTCTTAAGATGAGTGTGTATTGTCTGTACTGTCGCACCTCTTGTTGGAAAATACTTTATAATTAATTCACCTTTACATTCATTCTTAATTGTATTTCTTACATCGTCTTTGTTATCTTTTATATTTGCAACTGGAACGCCAGAAAATATTGTTGCAAACCTCATACCGACATAAGCCTCATTTAACTCTAAAGTATAGTGAACTACATTCTTACCAGCCCTAAGTGCATTAACACCAAGCGCTTGCAAGAACCAACTCTTACCGATACCAGAAGGTGCTACAACAACACCTAACTCACCACCTGATAAACCTCCATCCATTATAAAATCTATTGGCTCCCATCCTGACGGTACGCAAGCACGATTTATGTCTTCTAATATCTGGTCAAAGTTTTTTACATATTCTAAACCAATATCTCTATGTGTTCCTGCACGCATTGCATTATCAACAACACGTTTTATTTCTTCATATTGGCCTAACTGCAACAAGTCAACAGACTTTATAATTGCAGATTTTAGCATTTGATTTCTACAGAAAGTTACCGTTTCATTCTTGACAAATTCTAAGTCTGTAGCTTCTATGCTTTTTGTTACTTCTCTTAGTTCATCGACAACTGCATCTTTAAGAAGTTCTGTCGTTATCTCGTTTATCTTTACTTTTAGAGATGCTAGTGTTGGTGTAACTTTATATTCGTAGTAATAGTCTTTTATTGATTTTACTAGCCACTGTTTTGCTTCTGTACCCATCAACTCTGGTTGTATCATATCATAAACAGTAACAGCAAATTGTTGGTCTGTCAATAGTGACGTTATTATTTTCGTCTGGAAAACAGATCCGTATTTTGTTAAGTCATCATTTATTGGCGGCATTATTTAATATCAAATCTAATTGGTTAAAACACGTTTGCAACCATACATCAGGATTTCTAATTGCATGATCGATTGTGTCCTCTAAAAACATTTTATGAATCTTATATTTCACAAGTCTTGAAGATCCTTCTCTAACCTGATCAACTATAGACAACTTCGCATTTCCAGGAATGTCAACATTATGTAGCTGCATCAACCTGTAGTTTCGTAATAGTGTGTCTTTGTGTTCTGTTAGTTGTGTAACATTTAAAAAATCATCAATATTAACTATCTTCGTGTCGACCAAAAGTGGGAATTTTTTTCGTATAGTCTTTAGTCCTAGACCTCTGACACCAGAAATATTATCAGATTTGTCACCGTCAATTATCCTATAATATACAAAATTTTCTGCCAGTATTTCAAACTCTTCTTCTAAGCGTTTTCTATCGTATATTACTTTTTTTGTTGGTGACCATATAGAAATTCTGTCATTTACTATTTGATAGAAATCTTTGTCAGTTGACATTATTGTTATTTTTGAATTATTTAAAATTTGTTTTGAAATATAAGCTATCGTGTCGTCAGCTTCAATATTCTCCATAGTTATCACTGTAACCGGCAGACAGTTTAGATACTCAATTAAGCGCCTAAACTGCCTGCGCATGTTTTCAGCTTCACTTTCATCTGTTAAGCCCTCAACCCTGTTAGGTCTTTTTAGGGGCTTTCTTCCTGCCTTGTATTCTGGAAATATTTTTTTCCTTCTTGCTGACCCACCTTTACCGTCAAAAGCTATGATAACTCTTGTAGGCATTATAGTTCTAATTGCCAAACCTACTGTTTGTAAAAAACCTACAATACCTCCAATGTGTTGTCCATCTGCATTTGTAGCTGGTGAAACGGCCCACGTTCTGATAAAATTGTTTAAACCGTCAATTATCAGAACGTGTTCATTTAAGCCGCTTTCAGTAGAAACCTGCTTTCCGATATCAGATAATATTTCTCTGTATCTTTTACGCAAGGTCACCATCCACAACTTCGTCTGTAAACTCAACATCGTCGATGCCTCGTTTATCTTCGTAAGTTAGAATGCTAGCTTCACAGATTTTATCATACAGATAATCTTTGAGCCCTTCGTTTTCTGCAAGTTTATCTTTAAAGTCTTTTGATAAGAACTTTATGGGTTTGCCGTCATAGTCAATAGTATACCAGGCACCAGCTGTTTGTGCAATCTTTAAGTTTTTTAAATTTTGCAGCCATCCACCTTCATCGTCAATTCCTCTATCGAAATACATCTCATAATCAGATGTCCTCAGTGGTGGTCCTATTCTATTTTTAACTATTTTTGCACGACATTTGTGTCCGATAACTTCACCGTCTTTGTCTTTTATCATCCCCATATTTTGAAGTCTGATCCTTGTTGAAGCGTGAAAAGGCAGTGCCAAGCCACCGCTTGTTGTATAAGGATCACCAAACATAACTCCCATCTTTTGACGCAGCTGATTTGTAAACACTAAGCTTATTTTATGTCTACCGATCATCTGTGTAATCTTTCTCATAGCTTTAGAGATAATAATAGCTTTCGAAGTAGCCCATCCGTCTTTATCATAATCAGATGACATCTCAACCTTAGTAGATGCTGCTGCAAGACTGTCAACAAGTATTGTTACATGTTTGTCTTTATTAGTTTCTCTTACTTTGGTTACTATGTCTTCAATGCCCTGGAATATATCTTCAACAGTTTCCATATGAAGATACAGGATATTCTGTGTATCAGCTCCAATCGCATCTAAGAAATCTTTACTTACTGAAGTTTCTGTGTCGATATAGATTCCAATACCACCTTTTTTCTGTGTCTCTGCAAGTATATGTGCACCAAGCAGTGATTTTCCAGAAGCCTGTAGACCATTGATCTCAGTTATTCTTCCCACTGCTATTCCACCGTTCGGTCTGTTCGATATTGCAAGATCCAATAAAGATGATCCTGTAGATATAAAGTCATTGATGTCTGTTGGTGTGTCGTCAGATCCATCCAAGAAAAAAGCAACTTTTTGCCCTTTTATCTTAGAGTTTAGACTCTCTGCTAGCTCGCTAGCAAGGACATCACGTCTCTCGCTCATAGCTTTCTCCTATGTTTATGAATTAAAGAGATCGTCAAATGCTGCCGATACGTCTTCAACTGCAGCTGGTTTTGCATCTTTACCAGGGTCGTTGACTTTTACATCATCATCACCTTCCTGGCTTAACCAACCTTCAAGAGCTTTTTGAAGATCATCATATTCCCATTCTTTATAAATGTCTGTGATGTTCTTCTGTGTCTCTTTTATAGTATTGAGTACATCAGCATTTTCAGTCATCGGTGTTTGATTCGGCTTTACTCGAATCGAGGTCATTGGAAAAGAACGACCTGTCTCTTCGCTCGTCTTAAACTCTACCACGATATCACGACCGTTTACAGGGTCTGTAATATCACCGTAGTCAGGATCAGCGATCACAGATAGTAGTTCTTGATAGACCATTTTACCGAAGCCCCAGAATTTTACGCCTTCATTCTCTTCACCCCTAACAACGACAGGTGCAAAAGTACGCATCTTGGCTTCGATCTTTTTACCGAGCTTGTAGTCTTCTTTATTACCAGAAGTCTTTAGCTTGGTAGCAAACTCCTCAATCGGATCAGGACGTCCAAATGAGATAGGTGAAAGATAGTTCTTTTCGCCCATATCATAATGAAAGTATAACTCGATAAAAGGATTGTCTTTATTGAATTTATAAGGGACAATTCTTACTTGAGTTTTACCTGGAGTCGGTTTCCATAGATTGGAAGTTCTTTGGTTGGATTGTTGTAGTTCAGATAACCTATTCTTAATTACAGATAAGTCCATTACCATTTCTCCTTTGTTAATTGTTCATTAGTTAATCTTTTATATATATAGAGCTAAAATGTCAAAAGTTAGTTTTATATATATTATTTTAATTTTTATTTTTTAATATAAAAGCCCCAAAAATATGGAGCTTTAATTTTACATTTCTTGGTATCCGAATCCGCCGCCTTCGTAATTTATTTCAGGATTTGCAGCCGGAAACGGAAAGCCTCCCATGCCGCCACCTTTAATATTAATTTTTCCAGTCTTATTATCAATATGAATTTCTTTCTGTGCAGCTATGTCTTGTACATCAACAAAATCATCATACTTTGGCTCCCACCTTGCAGTTCCACCTTTGTTTGTCCAATAGTACATTCCGCCTCTACCTTCCCATCCTCTGTAAAGCGATTTCATCTCATTCTCAATTTTTGCTACTTTTTTCATATCTTCAGGAGTTATGTTACTGCTACCTGCTGTAGGTATTCCTCCAGCTTTTTTAATTTTGTCTGAATATGCTTTTGCTATCTTCATTATTTCTGGTGCAGGTGATTTTCTGCTCCATACTTTTTCCATATTATTCTTTTTTATCCAAGAAATATCAATCTCTTCAGGTTCAGCATTAAATCTGAACTTTTTAGACATTGCAATTTGTTCAGGTGATGCCTCTTCTTTTAAAATTTGTCTTTTAACATAATTCTCTTGAATTCTTTTAAAAGATCCTTTTTTCGGTTTCCAGTCAAATTTTTTCATTATAAACTCCAGTTTAATATATCAATAATTATCTCTTAAATGTATTTTTAATATAAGTTATTATATCATTCTCTGGCACCCAGTCTAGCATCTCTTGTGCTTTTGTATCAACATTCAGCGTCTCTCTCATCTCGCCAGGATAAGCGGGTAAATATTCTACATCCATCTCTCCGAATGCTTCTACTAATTCGTTTATAGAATAATTTACTCCTTTTCCTAGCTCAAATATTTCACCGTTTATTTCATCACCTCTATCAGTAACGAGTTTATAACCTACTCTCATTAAACCTTGTACAATGTCATGTACGTGTGTAAAGTCTCTTCTCTGTTCACCATCACCTGTCACTGTAAGGGGCATATTATTCTTCCATTGTCTTTCAAAAATACCTAAGACATTACAATAATCACCTTCTGTTGCCTGATGAGGACCATACACGTTGTAAAATCTGCATATTGATACTCTTTGTTTAAAGACTTTATAATACAGTTCACACAATTGTTCTCCTTGCCACTTTGTAAAAGTATACGGATTTGCATGCAAGTCTCCGTGTGCTGAAGATGATCCTGCATAGACAACTGGTACATTTTTTCTTCTAGCATATTCTAAAATATTCTGTGTTCCTAGGACATTTGTTTCAAATGATGATTGTGGGTCATCAAAAGAAGGTTGTATTCTTGCTCTTGCCCCAATATGAAAAATAAGATCAGGAACTGCACTGGTTAGTCCAAAATCTTTTAATTCAGAAATGTCACCTTCAAGATAGTGGCATCCTTGCTGGTGATTTGACTTAAGTCCTGTGGTGTAGTTATCTATCGAAACAATTTCGTGATCTTCGTTCTTTATTAGTTCTTTTATTAAATTTGTGCCAATAAATCCGGCACCTCCTGTAACAATTATTTTCATTTTTGACCACCTATACATTTATTATTTTATAAAGCTTTGTCCTCACAATATTTAGTCCTTGATCGTTAGTAAGCAGCAAACTATTTCTGTATTGCGCCCAATCGAGAGAAAATTTCTTATCTAACACACCATTATTGTCTTTTCTTATAGCTTCATTTAAAGCATTAATAGTATACAGTGTATTTGTCTCTTTTTTTCTGTGTATTGCCATAGTTTTTGAATTTTGGACAAAATCATCTGTTTTTTCTACATTATAAGTACAAATTATTGAGTCTGACTGCTCCAAATTTTCAAAAACATAAATTTTATCAAACACTATTGATGTGCCTAGCTTAATTAGCTCAACACTATCATCCAAATCTCTTTTAGAGCAAAATGTGCATAGTAATTGTGTTTTCATCATATTAACCCCTTCAATCGTGGATCTGTATTTTCTGGTATTTCAGTAAACCAGCGCACATCTTCGTGCTCAAAGCTTTTTTTAGGCAATACTGCCATTTTCATATTAGTTTCATAAACATAAAAATTACCACCTATTGAATTTTTTAATGTGGCTTTTAATTCGACTGGACCATTAATATTAGATCCTCCTTTTGTTACAAGTATAGAAGTTTCTTCTATCGTCTCTCTGCATGCTCCGTCTATAGGGCTTTCTCCAAGCTCCACTTTACCCTTTGGTATACCCCATTTCTCCGCATCTTTACATAAAACAACACCAGCAACTGGATCTCTTAAAATTATTCCAGCTGTGTCCATAATTTTTTCTTCCAAAAGTATATCCTTTAGTTTTATCATTTTATAAATTTTTGTTTTTCTTTATCATAGTCTGCATGAACTAATTTTCCTGCATAAACTGCTGTAGGTTGTTGTGGCTTAAAATCTTTTGTAAATTTAAAGCCTGGATTCATTACAAAATACATCAAAGATGCACTTTCAACACCATCACTTATTTCTAGCTCTGCATCTTTTGATTTATAAGTTTTTAAATTTACATTTCCAAATTCTTGTGAATCTAGATCACTATTGTAGATTTTTTCCATTAATAATCCACCCCTACAGAACCCAGCTAATCCTGCTTTAAACATTTCTCTTTCTTCGGGTGTTAGATTTCTTACTTTTCCTTTGCTTTCCCACAATGTCATCGTGTCTTCTGCCCATTCTTCAGGTGTTCTTCCATCACGTGTCTTTATTTCATCATCATCTGATAATATTCTCTTACTTCTTGCCCAGTCTTCTATTTCTCTATTGCTCTTATCACCTTCATCAACTTCTTCTTGTGTTATTCCACCCCCTGTTGTGAAGAATTTATTGTGATTATCAATAATTGTAAGTAGTTTTTCTTGTGTCTCTACATTCTTAAACTTAGACTGCTTAATTTTTTCTTCACCGCCGCTTGGCGCTCCACCTTTCATTTTAACACTGACACCGCCTTCTTTTGTTAAATTAACTATAGATTGCGGTGCAACATTATCAACATTATCAGGAGGAAATGATATTAAGTCAGATACTTTAAATGTCTCTCCTGCAGGTAACTTCGTAGGTATTCCTCTTTTATTTAATACGAGATAAACTATGGATTCTGTAAGGTCTG
>CEUT01008441.1_pt1 | contig 33767 bp, 45 predicted proteins | sample 531401 | NCBI WGS metagenome assembly CEUT01 (sample SAMEA2622821, study PRJEB7988) | marine metagenome | biome: marine biome (ENVO:00000447); feature: surface water layer (ENVO:00002042); material: "saline water (ENVO:00002010), including plankton (ENVO:xxxxxxxx)" | depth 5 m | reverse complement strand
ATTACTATGACTTGGTGGAGCATTATTAAAAATCAAATCGCTTCAACGAAGGGCAAAACCTTTCAGTTGGATTTTAATCAGCCTATGATAGAAGAAGAAGATAATTGTAAGGAACGCCTAATTAAAATGGTAGATGTTCTTACTAAACTTGATTTTAGAGATTACTTTAGATATCCCTATAAAAATATAAAGATGCCAGTTGAGGACTTTAGAACATTAGGTGAAGGAGAATATGTTTTTGAAACAGGAGAACCTGAAAATGAAACTTATATAAGATATAGACTTTTTAATAAAATACTTGAACCCTTTAATAATATAACTGAAGAAGCCGCTTGTTATATATTACAGGAATTAAAGAAACACCCAACCAGTAATTTTGGGCTTTCTCGCTTTAGTGCCGATGAAGACACCTATATTTTTCATTTATCAATTAGTGCAGACCTTCTTCCTGGGAATTTTAATATCAAAGGTGGAGGCACATATGTTGCTTATCTTTCTATTGATTTACTTGACCACTATGACCATTTTATTCACGAAGTTTTTGAAAATGAAAGGTTTGAAGGAGACATTAGCAGAATCTTTGCCAACGCTTGAACATGAAGTGAGCAAGGTTGATAAGGTCAAGAAACATCGGTTAGGTTGAGGTCGCATCTATGAGTTGGAAAGACATTGTTCGTAAAGGCGATTGTGATTGTGAAGATTGTAGGAAAAAACGATTTGAAAAACAATTGTTTGAAAAGAAGGGTGCAAAGCCAGATTATATTGATTTGGACAAAGATGGCAACACTACCGAACCTATGAAGGAAGCCGCTAAAGATGCAAAAAAGAAAGAGGAATAAACATGACTCGTTGTTCCTATCTTGATTCGTGGTTTGATTCGCAATCTAAAAAGATTGACGAAGAAGAAAAGAAAACCAAGAAGTGTTTCGCTACGGGTGGGAAAAAGGAATGAGTTGGAAAGATGTTCTCAAATACTGTGAGTATCACAGAAATCCACCCGAACCTATTCCAGCAAAAGAAGAAGAAAAGATGGCTGGAGCAGTAACGACCGCTTCTGCACCTGCTATGTTTAATCAAAAGGCAATCCGCCGAAAGAAGAAAAAGGAGGATGAAGAATATGCCTGAAGATAAAAAGAAGGCTCCAAAAAAACATAAAGGAAACTCTCTTGACCAAACCTTTGATAATGAAAGGTTTGTTGAAGAGTTTAATGAATGGAGAGATAATTGTCTTTCTGTCAGCGCAGGTGATATGAGAGTCCAAAGAGTTCCATCATTATATGCTTTTCTTAAACAACACATTAAAAAGGCAAGAAGTAAAAGCAGAAATAAAGATGTTGAAGGTCAAGGTGTTGCTGATATTTTGACTGCAGTTGAAGGTTTTGTTGATAATGAATTATTGACTACTGGAAACATTAAAACAATTAAAGCCCTTGCTAAGACATTAAAGGGCATGAAAGGAACTGGTCATGTTATTGGTGAAAAGTCTCCAGCATTTGACCCTGCGTTCATTTTATTCACAGATAAACCTGTTGGTGAAGGTGAGCAGAAAAGAAAGGAAAGAAAAGTCCAAGGACATTATGCCACCGAAAGTTATGCAAAGAAGAACAAAGTGCCAAAGGCAGACGATGAATGGTTTGCTGGAAAAAATCCGCCACATCAGGCTCTTTTCTCAGAATCTTCAACAAAGTTCGCAAGACCAAGAGGACTTCTCCATATTTTAGAAGATATTGATAAGCCAGAAATTGAAGACTTGGGCATTGAAAATTTATCAGGTATTGATGCTGAAGAATTAGAAGACCTCAGTTCAATTCAAAGTTACTTTAATAAAGTTGTTCGTAATAATGCATTTTGGAACGCAGGTGGTAGATTATTAACTAATAAGGTTAGAACAGATTTTAAAAATCAAAAGTTTAGACTAACCAATAAAGACCAGAACATCGCAAGAGAACTGGCTAAACTTGGGCCAGCAGACGAAGATAATTCTATTGCTGGTGATATTGCTATAGTTTCATTTCCAAAAGCAGTAGGTAAAGAAGTCTTTATTGAATTAGTTGATAGAGCCTTAAAAAGAAAAGGAACTAACAAAGCACCGAATGGTTTTCGTGCGTGGCAAAATGATACAAGGGGTGGTTTTGATTACAGAAAGACAGCCAAAGAAAAATATCCAGATACATATCAACATGATGACTTTAAGTTGAATCCTAATCAAAAGGTTATTTCTAAAATGTGGCAACAGGTTTTATGGAGAAAATAATATGTGGAAAGAGGTTTTAAAGATTGATATGGATGAAGCCCGTAGATTAGGAGAAAAATATGCTCCCGAAGATATGGAAGAAGCCAGCCTTAATAGAAATATGGTAAATACTGGTAAAGAGATTAAAAGACATACCAAAATATTTAAAGACATAAAAGAAAAAATTATGGCAAATAAGAGCAAGATTATCGCAAAAGAGCCTACTGTTTGGCTTGCTATGCAAAGCACATTAGATTTGATGGAAGAAAGTATCGGAACTGATGAATTTATGATGTATCGTAGTGGGCTTGTGAACTTATCAAGAGGACATGACATTTTTTATAGGGGTTCTCCATAATGACAGTTAATCGCAAGCGTTGTGGTCTTTGTCAAGCAGACAACCGAGAAGAGTTGGAATCCCTTCTTGAGATGGGTTCAATGACTTGTGATGATATGGATGCACAACATGGATGGAGAAGCGGAACTGCCGCACAACATCAAAGAAACCACATGGGGAATTATGAAATGTCGTCAAATCCTCGTTGTGTTCTATGCACAGACCCCATGAGGAAGCACTACGAACTTGCGATTAAAGAAGGTAATATCACCATTGAGGCTGTTTCTTCTGCGCTGAACACCACAAAAGAGCAGGTGCGTAGGCACATCAAACACCACTTAACGCCAATCGTGCAGGAATCCGCCGCCATGATGCTGGCGAAAAAGGAAGTAAATGAAGTTGATTTGCTTTCAAACAATGTGCAAAAGTTAGATATGCGTTTAGAGCAAGTCTTCAACGATTTGGGGAATGACCTTGACCCTAAGATGATTGACGCTCTTACCAAGTTAGCAAGAGAGATTAGAGAATCTTTAAAGTATCTTATGGAGTTCAAGGGTAAATTGATTCACAAGAGACAGGACACGATTATTGTCGCACAAATGCAAATTGTTCAAGAAGTGTTAGCACAGAACAATCCTGAGATTTGGCTGGATATTAAACAGAAGATGCAGGAGAGATTACAATGAGTTGGAAAAGCATACTAAAGGGAGACTTCCCTAAAGAAATAAAACATGATGGAATAGAATATTATGTTGTTGAATATTTAGAAGATGGAAAAAAAGGAGTATATCGCACAGATGATAAAAATGCTCCCGACCAAGTATTAGAGTTATACTTGGATGAGGCTAATACTAAGGCTTAAATGCAGGAGAGATTACAATGAGTTGGGAAGAAATTTTGAAACTAGACCCAAATCAAATTGATTTTAATAAATATCCTGATATTAGCAATTCTATTGCTATTTTTAGAGAGATGCAAGAAGAGTTTATTGAGGCCGAATACCAAAGACAAAAAGAACTTTTGGAAGAAACAATTGATGATGCTCTTAATCAATTAACTCAAGAGAATTTAGATAACCCCGATTTTGATATGACTGAATTATTGAACAGTTTAAGCAGACAAGAAGATTTTAGAATACAGGAAAGATTACAATGAAGTGGCAGGACATTATTAAAAGAGGATATGCAGGAAGAGGTGATGCTTTTGATTTTAAAGAATATGGCGCATCCCCGACAAAAAGACAGGCTCTAAGAACAAAAAAACCTGGAAGAATATATGCTGATAAGCCAAGAAAACCTCTTTCTCCTGAAAGACGACAACAGGCTAATAAAAAAGCAGCAGAAACTAAAAAACTCAATGAAGAAAAAAGGCTAAGAGAAGAAAAAGCCAGAAAGGAAGCAAAATACACAGGCGGTCAATTTTTGGATAAGCCTGTAAAAGAAGAAGAAGAAAAAGAACCCTTTAATCCTTTTAATGTGTAGGAGAGATTACAATGAGTTGGGAAGATATACTGAAAATTGATACTAGCAAAATGACCCCGATTAGGGATGGAGTCGCTATTGGCGAAGCAAAAGAAATGGTTCAAAATCTAGCGAATGAGAAAGGAAAGACCCACTACTTAATTCGCTTGTTCGGAGGAAGACTTCTATATTTCACCGATGAGTCTTTAGCAGAGCAAACAGGGTATGGGCGTAAGTTGGATAGAGGAAACAATGTCTTGAGATTTAAGCCTAGAAAGACTCTTAGAAAGGCAGATTCGGTGTGGGAATAGGAGAGATTACAATGAGTTGGTTTTCAATTATTAAGAAACCTCTCCCGTTTATCCCCGAAGATAATATGCCATCTTACTTTCTCTTCCCTGCTTTAATGGATGAAGGTAATTTCAATACAATTTTAGATAGAATCAAGACTTCGAAAAAATTCGTAAAGAGTTTGAGAGGGACGCTTTCTGCTCTAAAGGACGCTCCTGAAAAATATTATGAAGAATATGATACAGGCGAAGCAACATTGGAACAATTTACTGAAAGATTTAATAAATTAAAAGAACTTATTTCAGAAATTGAACCAGATAAGAAGTATTTATCAGAAAATGAAGCAATTTCTCAACTAAACATGATAAGAGATTTGATAAATAATAAAAAACCCGATGAAGCCAAGCAAGAATTTTCTGAATTCAATAAAAATACTCCAAAATATAACACAAAATTAGCATTTTGGTCTAATAAGCCAAGACTTCAACAAAAATATTTGTTTGTAAGCAACACATTAGGTGCAAAAAACTACATTACCTTCAAAAATCCACCAAAAAACAAAAATTTACTAAGAATTTTTGCTGAACTCATCGGTGGAGAACTAAGTGAAGACATTATTTTAACAGATTTTGAGAATTTTACTCAATTACAAGAGAAAATTCGTGGAGATTCTGGAGTTTCACAGTTTTATAGCGAACATTTTGCCCCTATTCTTGGAAAAAGGAAATCAGTTGGGTTAAATTTTGTTGAAGGAGGCAAATCTTCAAAAATTCCTGATAATTTCCTCATTTCTGACAAAAAATTTAAAGCCAAAGCGACATTTGATGCAAACGATGTATTTAAATTCATAGATGTTCTTAATTCTGGCAAATTTGCTGGAAAAAAGGACAAATTTCTTCCAAAAGAGTTTGATAGAAGTGCTTTAGGGCCAAATATAGAGGATGAAACTGTCCCAGATATGCTATTTTTAACAAAAAGCGGTAGTGGTGCTAAGTCGGTTGCCTTGAATCCTATGGCTTCTTTAATTCTTAAAACTGAGTTTAAAGAAGATTGGTTTTCTAATTTCTTTAATGAATTTCGTATTAATGAAACACAGACTGATGGAGAGGCTGAATTAGAAGTAATTGATGATATTACAGAATCTATTTTTCTAGGACAGGATAATTCTCGTAAGTTTAATGTAAATGTCAGGCCTTTTATTAATGAATTAGTTGAAAATAAAAGCAGAACAGATACTAAAGCAGCAAGAACGGCAGTTAGAAAAGAAATAAGAAATCAAATGCGACTCTCTAGAAACATTAAAAATATAGTTAGTAATACAAAAGATATCTCAAGAAGACAACAATTAACCTTTTTGAAGGATTATTTTACTGTTTCTGAATTTAAACAATTGAAGGCTACTATTGAAAAGATATATGATGCTGACGACTTAGAGTATCAATATATTGATTATTCAGGAGAAAATGTTGAAGAAGATGAGATGGGCGACCTTGCTTTCTATGTTCAAATAACATTTGATGATGGAATAAGAAAACTTAATTTAACCCCAAATACTATTATTGAAAAAATACCTGACGATGTTTTAGAATTTAGTAATATTCCCAAGGTAAGAGATTTAATTACAGGCTCTTCTTTCCCTGAATTTGTAAAACAAAAGGCAGATGAAATGGATAAACTAATTAATTCTAAAGATGTTGGTGCAAGTCCTCTTGAACAGTTAAACCCAAAGAATTTTATCTCTTTTCTTTCAAGAATGGCTGACCACGCATTAAATGACATGACCCCGAAGGAAGTATTTAAGTCCGTGAAGGCCAACCCGCAAAGCGAAGAGGTCGCTTCACGGCTTCAAGACTTGGATAAAAAGATTCCTGATTATCTGAAAAGAATACGAGATGCGATTATTAAGGCATTTGAATTCCAAATGAAAGATATTGCTGAAAATTATGAAAAATACATGACAGGTAAAAATGTAGAAAATACAACCAAAGCACTTAACGCATTTAAAGAAGAAGGACTACTGGAGGACTGAAAATGGTCGTTGTTGAGGGTGTTGAAATTGAAGACAGTTTTCTTAGTGAATTGAGACAACTGCCTTTTGATGAACAGGATAATTTTAGAATCAAATATACTGAAGAAGTTATTAAGCCTAAAGTTCAAGAAATGACAAATGTTAAAAAAGTCCGTAAAGCAATATTGTATGGTATTAGAACATATATTACTGATTATTTAAATAGAGAAGGGACTAGCGAACCAGCACAACTTGAAAATAAACTAAAAAGAGTATTAAATATGCGTATTACTTATGGTGGAACGAGGGTTGATGCTCAATATCTAAATAAACAAAACTTTAGCGATTTATCTCAATTAAAAATTGGAAACCCTGATGAGAGTGTTCTTGAATTGAACAATGCTCAGTTTATTGATTCATTAAATCTTACTGAGCGTGGTGAGTCCAATATTAGGGCAATTATGTCCAAATTAAAGACTACTTTTACAGAAGCAGAAGTATTTCAATTAGATGTTGATGCAAGATTGAAAATGTTTTTAGGTGCGCTTGATATTTCAAAGAAAGACAATAGAGAATCTGTGTATGAATATTTTGAGAAACTAAACCAGTCTGCTCTTGATAAATTCATTGAAGATGGGAAAAAATTCTTTGAAGCAATTAAAACAATGCCTAATCCGTTTCCTAAAGATATGCTTCAAGATGCCTTAGAAGATGATAGAACAGAAATTACTGAGGGTGAAGGGGATAAATCCCCAAGACAGGATAAATCTCAAGCCAAAAAGATAATGGAAGAAGGAAATAAAAAGCATAAGGAATTTCTTGAAGATATGGAAAGTCTTTCAAAGTTATTAGATAATTCTAAATTAGACTATATCGCTGTCTTTAAACCAGTTGAACAAGATGTTATTCCTCCTAATTTAAGATGGTATACCCAAATCGCTAAATTGGCTTCTCTTAAAAGATTAGTTGATTTAAGACCACCTGAAGAGGGAGGCAGAACATTAGATGACCCTCCTGAAGAATATTCTGAAGGAATGGATGAGGATGAAAATTGGAAAGAAAATGCTATTGTTGATGCTATTGAATCCTCAAGAGCAATTGATAGTAAATGGGAAGAATCTTCTACTCTTGATTTAAGTGTAGAAGATGTTGGTCAAAAGGAATTGGATGCAGTAATTTCGCAAGCAGAAGAGGATTTACAGAACCTTGACCCTCTTCTCGCTCTTGAATACTCAAGAAATGATAGATTATTAGCAATCACCGAAGAAGGAGATGAAGCACTATATAGTCTTCTTTCTGGGGCAAGAGAGGCTTTAGAAAGTGATGAAATTGTTTTAGATATTGACTTTGATACTGATATTGATGATTGGATTGAAGAGTTTAGTAATACAACTGTTATTGATGATAGAGAAGAATTCTATTTACCTATTTCTGTTTTAGAAGATGGAGATATGGCTAATCTTTACAATGAAAAAGATGTTAGGGGAGCAGAATTAGAAAACATTGAAAATATTAATTTTTTCTTTGAAGAATTGGCTAATTTAGTAAGTAAAGAACTTCCGCAATTGTTAAACTTTTACCGTAGAGGTGGAAAGGCTTCTGCTGGAACAGATATGAGAGAAACCTTTAGAGGTTTTAGAGGAGAATTAGCAACATCAGTTAAAGAAAATGAATATGCTAGACAGAAAGGAAGAGATGCTCCTTTGATTGGTCTAAGTGAAGAAGTAAAGTCTGCTCTTGTTCAAATGTTGGAATCAGCAAATGAATATTTCTTTGAACCTGCATTTACAGGAAGAATGGTTGTTGTGATTCCAGACTTTGTTTCCAATGTCGGTGGCCGAGTTATGCAAATGCAAGGTGCTAAATTAGGATTAGAAACTGTAATGAGTGGGGCTTATTCTGTTATGGCAAATGCAAGAGTAGAAGATTTAACAGGAGATATGTTAAGTCCTATTTCGGATTTCTTGGAAATGGCTTTCCTTAAGAGCATTTCTATTGATGGACAGTTAATTGATGCTGGTGAGAAAGCAGCGAAAGCATTGACTCAGATTTTTGAGAATAAAGAAAGAAATTATGATTATGTTGCTGCTTTGATTTCTTACTTAATGGTTCAGACTGGAGATTTTAATTTGAAAGATAATAGTCTTGATGGAAAGACGATTGAAAGTAGAACTGAATCTTTCTATGAAGATTATCAAAAGGGCAAAGCATATCCCATATTTGCTTTACCTTATTGGCTTGATGCAAATACTGGGGCTTTTACTGCAAGGCAAAGAGATAAAAGAACAAAGGAAGAGTATGATAGGCTTCTAAGAATCTTCCAAGAGGTTCAGCAGGATTTACCTATTCTTTTGAGAAAAATGTTGAAAGCCCACGATGTAGTAAGAGAACAGTTGGGCAAGCCCATTGTTTATGGTTTCATGCCCTTTAATGAAGTTGGTTTTGATACAATTATTAAGAAAATGCAAGTAGAAGAGAATCTTGATTTATCTTCCTTTGAGGTAGAGAATATTGTTAAGGAAATGGATTCTCACCAGAATATTTCCAAAGAGTTCGGTATTAGCACAGAGCAAGTTTATTTAATCAAAGCACACTTTAGGTGAAGTTATGGTTTCAAAGTTTTCTGCTGCTGATATTTCCTTTAGAGAAATGTCTGAGGATGATGCAGTAAAGGCTTTTCAAGACGATGGCTATTTTGATTATCAAAAAAGAAGAATGCGCTATCGTTCAATGTCCCGTGATTCTTCTTGGGCTACTGCTCCTGCAACAATGTTTGTTGCTTATTATGAAGATAAACCAGTTGGTGTGATTGGATTTTCAAAACACAAGGGTAAGTTGCTTGGCGCAGGTATTCATGTAAGAGATGAGTTTAGAGGTCGGGGTCTTTCGGGAATATTAGTTGATAAGATTATTGCAGAAAAGGGTTCTAATACTTTATATGTGAATATTGCGAATGATAAAATTGCTAACACATATAGAAATAGAGGGTTCGGTGATATGAATATTAGTGAACTTCCTGAAGATTCTCAACAAGATTTAGAAGGATTAACTTATGCAGACCAAGTTCAAAAGTGGATGATTCATAAACAGGCCAGTTGGTTTTCTATTCTTAAAAAAAAATATAATTTTCAATTTATTAAAGCAGCAGTAAGAAAAATTGTGGAAGATTTAGACGGAAAGGGTATTGAAAATAAAGACCTAATGAAAAGAATTGCAAAAGAATACCGAGAACTTATTATCGCATATGGAAATCATTCAGAAAAGGCACAATTAAGAAGAATAAAAGATAATCATATGACATTTATGCCTTATACTAAACTTATGAGAAAATATGGTTATTATCCAAAGGCTAAGCAGGGTGTTAAAGGTAATGTCAGTCTTTATGGTCTGTCTAGCACCTCTCCTATTTTAAGAACTACTTATTGGACTATGGGCAAAGAGGAGTGAAATTAAATGGAAGTGGAGGCGTTTAATTTTGAACATGAGATGGATATGCGCCTGTCCAAAAATTCTTTTCCGTATTTTTTCCAAAATGTGCTTGGTTTTGACTTTCCTTCTTATATTCAAGAATGGCATCAGTTAATGAATGAGACACAAAGAACAGTTATCATTTGTAGTCGTGACCACGGTAAATCTGTTTTTATGCATTCATGGGTTGTATGGAAACTTATTTTTGAAGAGCCACCATATCAAATGCTTTATATTTCTTCTAACCAAAAGCAGACTCTCGTTCACATGAGAGATATTGATAAGATGTTCACCCACCCAATGCTCAAGAAATTCAAACCCGCAAGAGGTTGGGCTATTGGAAACATTACATTAACAAATGGAAATCAAATCCTTGAGCGTTCTGTTGGTTCACAGATTCGTGGTCTGCACCCTCAAGAAATTATCATTGACGACCCTTTGAAAGAGTTTAGTATGACTGGTATTCAAAAAGTGACTGATTGGTTTTATGGTGATATGATTCCTACACTTCACCATACTGCATCTTTGCGTGTTATTGGAACGCCGTTCAGTTATACAGATATTTATCAGCAGTTATCAGAAAATGCTGCTTATACCGTTAGAACATACCCATGTTTAAATGCATTAAACGAACCGTTATGGCCTGACCGATGGAACTATGAAGCGTTAATGGCTCGTAAGGCAGAAGTAGGTTCATTGATGTTCACACGGGAATATATGTGTGTGCCTATTTCAACAGGAACTTCTCTCTTTAATCCCGAACATTTAGATAATGCAAAGAATAAAGACTTAGTTTTAAAACCTTTGAGAAGAGACGGATATAAATACTTTGTTGGTGTAGACCCCGCTATTTCAACAGATGGCGACTACAATGTGATTACTGTTATTGAAATGGATGAAGATGAAAATAAATCTATTGTCTATGTTGATAGGTCTAAAAATGTTCAATTCCGAGAGAACATACAGAAGGTAAAATTGATTGGTCAATTGTTCCGACCCGAAGTTATCTTATTTGAAACAAATACATTTGCAAAATCATTTACTCAAGAACTTCGTCAAGTTGCAGATTTAAATGTTCATGACTTTGATACGACACGAAGAAAGAAACAAGAGATTATTCTCAATTTACAAATGACACTTGAAAACGGTAAAATCAATTTCCCTTATGGGAACGAAGAGAGTAGGAGGGTTTCATCCATATTGATTGAAGAAATGTCAATGTTTGCGATTACTGAGCGAGGGAAATTTGAGGGAATCGGGGCGCATGACGACATGGTGATGAGTCTTGCCTTAGCGAATGCCGCCACCTATCAAGCCTCCGAAGCGTTTATTCTCTTAGATGATTTGGGGTTATTTGACGATGGCGGCGGAGGTCAAAACCCGCAAAGAATGAACTCCATAGGCTTGAACTTTTGAGGTATTTATATGACAGAACAGGCAGATAAATACCGACAAGCGGCTGAACAAATGAACCGTTTGGCCGATTTAGATGAAGAAGAAGAAGAAATGAAAGATAACATAGAAACAGAACTTGATATTGAAATCAAGTCTTTCTTTAACGGTTCTCATGTTATGTCAGAGTATGATGAGATTAATAAAATTTCAACAACTTACAATCTAAACGCTACTGATGCTAAGAAGCATATTCCTGTTTTTCCAGATACCTATGTTATTCAAGATAAAAGCATTCCTGACTTGATTAAAAAGATGAGAATGTCAAGAAGAAAACTAAAAGGAGAACAACGAGACAAAATGTCAAAAGCAATTGATACTATGATTGATGCTTATACTGACCATCTAAATAAGTGCATTGATTCAATTACATGGCTATCGGAATACACGGCCCCTCTTAAAAAAATGAGATATAATGAAAAAGATTTACATAAACTATACAAAATGAAAACCATTGATGAAAGAAGGGAAGTTGTTGATTCTCTTTGTAAATATTGGGAGGCTGAATTAGAACAGAACGGAATGGCTTACTCAAAGGAATATAGTGAACTCTCAAAAGAAATGAAATTAGCAAAGAGACAATTTAGAGAAGCCTTATCAAAAATCACCCAACAGTCATTAACTAAATCAAAGAAAGAAAGACAGGAAGATTTTATTCTTAAAACTGTTTGTGAAAATCCAGGAATTAGTGCTCAAGTTATTCATGAAAGAATGCCTACATCATTAGCAAAAATTTCAAGTGCTAATTCTATTTCAAAGATGGTAAAGAAATTAGACATTTCATCGGTTGGTGGTAAATACTATAAAGTTCCATCTATGATTAAGAAAAATATTTGGGCTTATACTGCTGCATTTATTGATTCTGATGGCTATATTACTCTTGACCGCAATATGAATCCAAGAGTAGGATTAGTCGCAACAGGTGAAAGAGGTAAGGCTTTTATGCAAGAAATGCATAAATCAATCGGTTTTGGTCGTATGCACTTAGACCAGAAATCACCGCAAGATACTCGGCTTATTAATAGATTGAACTTTTATTCTCAAGATGATGTATCTAATCTTTTAACAAAGTGTCTTCCCCACTTTAGATTAAAGAAAGGAAATGCTGAACTATTACTAGAATTAATTCGCATGAAGAAATCATATAAGAAAGCCGATTGGTATAAAGACCGTTGCGATGAAATCTTCAAACTTATGAAGTGGGAAAACCATAAAGACCATGTGGGCTTTGACTGGGCTAAGGAGGGCATCGTCCTTGACGATATTCAAAAGTATAAGGATAATTGTAAGATTTCTGTAATGGATTCTCTTGAGCAGGTTGGAACAATTATTAAGTCAAGGCAGGTTAAAATTAAAAATATTCGTCTTGATGATAAAGAAGAAACTATGAAAGAAGATTTCACCGTATCTTTAGAAAGCCTACAAAGTCAAGGAATTCCTATTGATGAAGAGCAAAACTCTTGGTCGCAAAACTATGATGTTATTCAAGATTATTTAGAGGATAAATATAAAAGTTTGGTTTTTAGTTTTGACTACAATATAGAGTGATAATATGCCTCGTAAACATTATGATGTATTTAAGCATAAAGTAAGAACAAAACTACCAAAAAGAATTAGATATGCTACTGTTTGTAGAAGATGTAAAACAGAAATTATTTCAAAAAGATGTTTGACTTGTAAAATTGAGGAAGCGATGTTATGGACAAAACCATATTAAGTTGGTTTTCTGTTCTTAAAAAAAGAACTTGGGGTGGAACTCTTTCAAGAAAAAAAAGTAAAATCTTAGAGAGAAGCCCAAAAATAAAAATAGATATTCCAAAAATGAGTTATCCAAAAGAAGAAACTGAGATTCCTAAAATTTTAGCAGTAATGAGAAAAAAACAACTAACACCAAAACAAATGAAAGATTCTGATTTAAAACCTGAAATAGAAATGCTCAAAATAGTTGATGCTGATAGAAAAGATTACGAAGATTTTATGAAAGATATTAATTATTATGCTATCTCTTTAAAAATGAAATATCAAAGACCAAGACCACATGAAATATCTGATAAAATTAAAACAACTAAAACAAAAACAGACGATACCCCTGCATTTCCAAGTGGACACTCAATGTTGGCTCATGGTTTAGAAAAAGTATTAGGGAAAAAATATCCAAACAAAAAGAAAGAACTCAAAGAAATGGCAGATAGAATTTCTTTATCAAGAATGCAAATGGGAAGTCATTATCCAAGTGATATTCAAGCAGGAAAAAAATTAGGCTATATGATAGGTGATAAATATGATTGAGTGGAAAAATATTCTTAAAGCCACCCGTGGCGCAGCAAAAAAAATAAATCACCCTGTATTTACTCAAGCGGTTGAAAATGTTACAAAGGACAGAAAAACATTCAAACTTCCTCTAATTGCTGAAGAAGTAGTTAGAGAATATGCTTCTCTCTTGGTTGAGGGAGGACATATGACTAGAACTAATTACGCAACAAAACACGCTAAAGCAAGGGTGAATAAAGAAACTATTGGTCAAAAAATTAATAAATTAGGTTATCATAAAAGAAATAAAAATACTGGGTTTTATGAAAGAATTAGAGAGTGATATTATGAATGAATGGCAAGAAATTCTTAAAAAGAAGAAAAAACCTTTTAAAGGATATAACAAAAAAATTCACGCAAGAACAGGTGGACTAAGTGCGAAAGGTCGTGCTAAGTTCAAAAGAGAAACTGGTGCTAATTTAAAGCGCCCAGTAACTAAAAAACCAAGTAAATTAAAACCTGGCGGTAAAGCAGCAAAGAGGCGTAAATCTTTTTGTGCAAGGTCAAGAGGATTTAAGAGAGCAGATGGAACTTACAGCGAGAAAGCAAAGGCCGCAAGAAGAAGGTGGAATTGTTAATGAAAATTGAGAAGGAAGTGAAGGTCTATTCAACAGGTAATGAATATCATTTCTTTTTTGATGGTAAAAAACATGGTGGTTTCTCAACAAAAGAAAAGGCAAAGAAGGCGGCGAAAGAAATGAATAGAGCAAGAAAAGCGGGCGGCAAGAAAAAACTAGCCACAGGAAAGGCAGAAATTCGTAAAGGCCTTTGGTTTGAAGAATTAAAGAAAGAAAAAGACGCTTGTTATCACAAAGTTCGTAGTCGTTATAAGAAATGGCCTTCTGCTTATGCTTCGGGTGCTTTAGTCCGTTGTCGTAAAGTAGGCGCAAAGAATTGGGGAAACAAATCTAAAAAGAAGTGATTATTGTGTCTTGGGAAGAAATCCTCCAAAAGAAAGGAGACAATTTTAAAAGAGAAAAAAGTGAAGGACTTCACGGTTGGTTCTCAAGAAGAGGGGGAAAAGAATCTAAAGGAGGGAAAACGCAAGGAGGATGGATTGCTTGCGGAACCTGTAATCAAAAAGGCGGCCCTAAACCATGTGGAAGAAAAGATGCTTCTAAAGGAACAAAAAGAAGATGTAGGCCAACTTGTGCTGCTTGTAAAACATATAAACGAAGGAAGGGTTCACCTTGAATTGGATTAATGTTTTAAAGAAAGACCCAAAAAAAGGAACGGGAAAGAAGCCCAAAGGTTCAGCAAGAAGATTATATACAGATGAAAATCCAAAAGATACTGTTCCTGTCAAGTTTAAAACAGCAAAAGATGTAAGAGAAACATTTTCAAGTTCATCATTCAAATCAAAGCCACATAAGAGACAATCTCAAATTATTAATTTAGTTGAACAAAGAGCAAGAGTAGCGGCTAAAAGAGCAAAAGACCCCGAAACAAAAAGAAGATTAAATGCTGCACATAAGGTAGCATTGGCTAGAAAAAAATCCAGCAAAAGAAAAACGGAGAGGATGAGCAAATGAAATGGAAAGATTTTACTAAAGGCATCCTCACCGATGTTTTGCCAAGAGATAGAACAAAATATGTTAAATTTAGTAATCTTGCTGATATTAATAAAAGAATGGTTAAGTATTATTTAGACATTGGGAAGGCTTCTCCTGAAAGGAGAGTTCAAGCAGTAAGAGGCATCTTAGAAGAAATGCTTCGTTCAAGTAATGCAAGGTATGATATTGAAGATAGCGGAAGCCCTTGACCGAAGCGTTGATAGGTAAGCGAACCGTAGGAATGAAACAGGGGGTGTAATCTATGGCTGATGAAAAAAGAAGATTCAGTTTTACAAACCTGTTTAGGAGACAAACTCCCAAACCTGCGGATAGAACCGTATATAACATGGGTATTCAAGAAAGAGAAAATCGTCATATGATGACTGGCCCTTTGTTGTATAACATCATTAATCAATCAGTTATTGGGAGAACTTGCATTACTCAATTAAAGCAAGAAGTTTTCCGAAGAGGATATGTCTGGGAAAAGGCATACGAAGCAAAATGTAAGAACTGCGGTAAAGAACATCAAAGACCTGTTCAAGAATGCGCTCGTTGTGGTCATTTGGAATTAGATATTCCCGATGCAAAACAATTAGAATATGCTGAAAAATTTATTGAAGGATATGTTAATAAGTCAGAGCAGTTATTTATTGATGTTCTTCAAGAATTAGAAGACGATTTGAATATTATGGATGATGCTTATATTGTCCTTGTTAAAGAATATTTTATTGACGGTAATCAAAAAATTAGAATGCATCGCATTAAAGAACTTTATCGTGGCGACCCAGTAACTATGTTTATTTATTCTGATGAATTAGGTCAAAGAGGAACTAAGGGATTCACCTGTGTTAATCATAGAGATTTTATCACTACTGAACCACATGAGCGTTGTGGGACTTGTGGTGGTGCTGTTTATCCTGTTCATTATGTTAATAGAGCAAATGGAACAGACCAATACTTTTTGAAGGGAGAGGTATTGCATTTTAGTAAATATAGTCCTTCTCGTCTTTATGGTCAATCGCCTGTCATTACTTTGTTTAATTCTATGATGACTCTTATTGCTATGGAAAACTATGTCAATTCATCTTATACAAAGAGCCGTATGCCGAGAGGTCTTTTAGCCGTTCAAACAAGAAATATGGATTCAATGCGAGCCTTTTGGCGGTCTGTTAAAGAAAAGATGGAAGCAGACCCACACTTTATTCCTGTTATGGGAATTGAAGCAGAAGGAGGAAAGGGTGGAGTTGAATGGATTAAGTTCATGGATAGTCTAAAGGAAATGGACTATGTTTCTGTCAAAGATGATTTAAGAGATAGAATTTCTGCTTTTTATGGTGTAAGCAAAGTCTTCATGGCTGATAATACTACAAGCGGCGGATTAAACAATGAAGGTATGCAGATTTTAGTTACGAACAGAGCAGTTCAAAAGGCGCAAACTGTGTATAATAATTATGTTTTCCCATTCCTTGTAAAACAATTTGGTATTACTGATTGGAAACTTAAATTACCCCCAAGTGAAGAAGAAGATGAAATTGCTGTTCTTCGTAAGCGTGAAATTGAAGTCAATATTGCAGCATCAACGAAGAATTTAGGATTTGAGGTTGATATGGACGAGGATGGACAATTTACTTTCAAGAAGCCCGAACCCCAAGAACCCAAGCCGCAAGAAGGCGAAGGTGATGCAAAAACTGACCCTTATGCTGGAACAAACATTGATGCTTCGCAGTTGGGACAAATGCAGGAACAGGCCATGCAAGGCGGAGGAAAGCCACAGGAAAACCCGCCAGCCACAAGAAATAAAGCCTCAATGAGCGTAGGGCCAGATAAGAGACTTACAGGATTACCCGTTGATGCGGGAAACCAAAATACAGACCGAAGAACAGAAAGGAGAGTGGGTTAATGACAGAAGATATGAAACAAAAGGAAGTAAGGTTAGCAAAGGAACTTGCTCAAGTAAGGGCGATTAACGCAAATGCCAACACAAAATTAAAACCAACAAAGGATTTTAGTGTAGGTATTCCCCAAGATACTAGCGTTAAAAAGAAACTGCATTCAGCAGATGTTCCTGATGTTATCACCTTGCCTCCAAAACAAAAGAACAGAAAAGAAAATATTCCTTTTTGAGGTGAATAAATGATTTTTGATTTATCTAAGGATAAGTCTTTGGCAGGATTGCTAAAGCGCGTTGAATTAGATGAAGAAACAAAAGAGTTAGTGAATCAAGGTTCTTCTGCTACTTTGATTAAAATGTCTCTTGTTAAAAATATGAACTCTTCAAACATTGTTCAATATAGAAGATATATTCAAAAGGCCGAAGAAGAAGAAACCGAAGAACAAAGAAAAGAAAGACTTGAAGCCGAAAAAGATGTTAGAGCAAGAGGAACAGAAGAACAGCGAACCGATGAAGGCGCACAACTGGAAGATGTTGAAGAAGCCGTTTCTGGAAGAGATAGAGGTAGTAGTGTTTCTGAATTAGCCGAACAGGAAGATAAACGCCAAGCAGAATTACGAGGCGAAAAGGACGCAGCAAAAGAAAAACAGAAAAAATTATCCCTTGCTGAAACCTTTAAGAAAAATAAAGAAGCCAAAAAGAAAATTGAAAAAATTCAAGGATTTTCTGCGGCATTGAAGAAAATTACCGACAAATTAGATATGAAAAGCGGAGAACAAATTAGAACGAGAGAGTTTGAAAGATTTGTTGGGCCTAACAAAGAAAGAGGAATTAAAGTAGGTAATGAACTAATTTCTCTTGTTGGTGAATTAGAAACCGATAAGAAGGCTTTAGTTAAGTCTTTATCGGATGTTCTTAGAAACTTTAAACTGTATGAAGGAACTACTGATACAGGAGAAAAAAGACTAACGCAAACTCTAAGACAACAATTTGTTCCTATGGTAAAGGACAAAGGAGAATATGTATATTCTGAAGATAAAAATAAAATTATTGATATTCCTGCACTACAAGATGAATTATTATCATATATTAGAGAATATCCTGTTGAGGGCGGGGAACCCGTTCCTTTATCAAAGGCATTAAATGAAATGTTTAGAGTTAAATTCAATAGAAATGCCGCTCGCTTTATTGACCGCAAACAACAAAAAAAAGTCTCGGATGCTCTTATGGGTTATAGCAAAGGAAAAGACCCAAAAACAGAATTAGGATTCAAAAGAGCCAAGAAAAATATTGATGAGATGAAAAAATTTATTCGTTCATTTAGAGATGTCCAACAAAACCTTGAAGATAGAATAGAAGACTTAAGTGATATGAAAGAAGATTCTGGTGCTTTGATGAAAAGAAAAGTTAAAACCATCAAAGAAGCAATAAAAGTTATGCTTACAAACAGAAAAGGTCTTGCAGACGAAAACCAAAGAGAAAACCTACAAAGACCTAGAAGAGAAATAATGCAAGGCAGACTTAAAAGACAACTCAAAGAAACTATTGAGTTATCATTTGGTATTGGTATTGAAGAGGGGCGTTTTTCTGGAGATATAGATGTTGAAAAATATGCAGAGTTTGTAGATAAAGTAGCGCAAGATACTTTAGGAGATATTGATGATGAAATTCAAACTGCTGAGGCCAAGGTTAATGAAGTTATGAAAAATTTAAATCAATTAGGATATGGAGAAACCACTACTGAAATGTCAATTAAAGACTTAGTTCAAGATTACGGAAGTCTTATGAAAAGATTAACTGATAGCGAGGGCGAACTAATCCCATTAGGAAAGAGTTCCATAAATATTCTTATTAAAGGAAATAATAAACTAGACAAATTAACTAAACTCAGCAAAAAATTACTTAAAGACTTTAATGGATATGAAAAGGGCCTCAAAGAAGCAACCGAAGAAATTTTAAAAGATGGGCTTCAAATTGAAGAAGCCTTCTCCATTGATGATAGATATGAAGAATTAGGCTTTACTGATGTTGAAGAATTCACTAATTTAAGAGATGAATATATCACCTTAAGAAATGAATTACAAGAAATTGTTAATGAAGCAGGAGAAGAGTTTGCTCAATTAGATAGAGGTAGTGAAAAGCCAAAACCAAGACCAGAGAGAGCCTTTGAAACCAAAGAAGAACAAAGAGCAAGAGAAGGTTCGGGTAGATTTAAGTTTAAACCCAGTAAAAGACAACCAGAAGGTGATGAAGAATGACATGGGACTACTATGGAGATGGAGAAGGCTTTATCTTAAAGGCTGAGAAACAAGAGCCAAAAGAACTTCTTGATTCTTTAGATGCCAAAGGCAGAAAAAGATTGAAGAAAACTCTTCAAGCGGCAGAACCAACAGAATTTTTTGGTCAAGACTTCACTAAATTAGGTGAACTTATTGAGACTCTTAGAGAATTAGAATTAATTAAATCAGATAAGAAGTTAAATAAGAAAATGAAGTCAATGGATGAAAGGAATATTGATATAGTCGCCACCGCTACGAAACTTCGTAAGGAGTATGAATTACTCTACCGTCAATTGAGAGATTTGGTTTATCCTACTGGAAAAAAGGAGGAAAAGAAATGAGTGAAGAAAATTCAATTAATGAAGATATGCTTGAAATTATCAAGGCTTTAACTGCAAAGGTTGAAGCATTAGAAAAAACAATTTATGCTAAAGACAGTCTGCTTATGAAAGCAGGTTTTGTTGTATCAAATAGTCCAACACCTGTTATGGAATCTGTTATTGGTGGAGATTCCGTATTAGGGAAGAATGTCGGAGACATGGAGTGGTCTGACATTCATAAGATGGTCAAAGGAATGGAGTGATTAATATGCCTCAAAGAGTAACTAGAGAAGAAAGAATTGTATCTATGGTGATTGAGAAAGCAAGAGAAGCAAAAGAACTTCTTTATCAATCTTTAATGGATAATAACCGAAGTCCAATGGAGGCTGATAGTGAAGTCGTTAAAATTAAGCGACCTTCCGCTGAAACACCTAAGAATCTGATTCCTGATAATAGACCCACAGATGGATATAATCTCGGAGGTCAGATGACAGAATTCAAAAAGGCTATGATTATTATTAAGCATCTAATCAAGAAAGAAGAAAGCAATCCCTATCTTGATGCAGAGGCTAACAAAAGAAGAATGGAAAGCCTTGAGGCTGATTTAGAAGCAACAAATAAAGAAATGGATAAACTTCTTGCTGACCTTCGTGCTGGTAAAGTAGACCAAAACAGATTTACTACCAGAATGAGTCAATTAATCGGTATGTTAGAACAATTTATTTCTACTTCTCCATTTCAAGGAGAAGGTGGAACGGTCTTAAGACCACCAAATAGATACCGCTAAATAGGTGGTATCAATGAAACTTGGGTCAATTGAGAAAGATAAGCAGCCTTCTGTTGAACTGCTTCGTCTTTTTGAAAAGACCAGAGTTGCTTATTTATCTGCTAATGAAGACCCCGATGAATACGGGGGTCGTTGGCGTAAAGCAGTTGATATGATTAGGGAATCATATGAAGAATTAGATGCTGCTGGAAAAGAATTAAAAAACTTTATTGACGAGAAGGACTTAGATGCTAAGGAAGCAAAAGACCCTAAATCTCCTCAAGCAAAGGAACTTTACAAGAAAATAAAATTAATTCGCTATACTTCGTCGCTGGTGGCCGACCCCTTCGCCGCTTCCTTTGGTGATGGAGTCTTGGAAGAATTAATGACTAATCCTGAATCAATGGTTAAATTTGTTCATTATGCTATAAGAGACGACAATAAAACGCTTTCCGAAGAGGTTTTGAGCATTAAAGACATGGAACCTGACCGAATTACGGCGGGTCTTCAAGGACTTGACCTAGAAGTGGACGATGTGGCCCTCTACATTACGGAGCATTACGGGGATGGAAAAGACTCAAAGAAGGTTGAATCAAAAGTAAAGGCCGCTATGGATATGTTAGAATTAATTATGCTTTCTCAAAACACAGAAAAAGAATTTGAAGAACTTAAAGATATTGATATGAAAAAGGAAGAAAAGAAGTCTTCCGAGAAAAAAGCACAAAGTGATTTTATTATTCCAAATAAACCCATGTATAGAATTTTTGAAATTGATGACATTAATGAATTGAAAGGATTTAGTGGCAATTGGTATATTCAAGAAAAATATGATGGCATGAGAGTTCAATTACATAAGATTGATAATAACATTAAGGTCTTTTCTTATAATGAAAAGGATATTACTGATAAATGTAAAGAACAGGTTGAAGAACTTAAGAAAAAGGAATATGGTGATTGTATTCTTGATGCGGAACTAATCTTGTTTGATGGTGATGAACCTCTTCATCGTGCAGATACTATCGCTCATGTATTTAAAAATAAATATAAAGATGCTAAACTAAGGTGTCATGTTTTTGATATTATGAGACATGAATCTCAAAATATGATGGAAGAAGAACTTGAAGTGAGAATGACAACTCTATTCAATAACTATTCTTCTAAATCTTCCGAAGCAATTGATTTTCCTTCAAAGAAAGATACTCGTCAGGCAGACAGTCTAAAGGACTTAAAAGAATACGCTGAACAGATTATGCAAATGCCAACATCTGAGGGAGTAGTTATTAAAGACGCTACTTCAACTTATTATGTAGGAACAAAAAAGAATCCGAAGTGGATTAAGTTAAAGAAATTTGTTGATTTAGATGTTATCGTTTTAGACAAATCTAAAACAAAATCTAAATTATATTCCTATACAGTAGGTATCGGCCCAATTAATGAAGAAATGAAGAACCTTCAAGAAATTGAAGGAAGAATGTATTTAAATGTAGGAAAAGCATTGAACACTAAGATTTCTGTTGATGTTGGGGATATTATTAGAGTAAAAGTGGATGAAGTTAAAAAGAAAGGTGAAGGGTATAGTTTATTCTCTGCTAAAGTAATTGAAGTTCCAGAGGTTGAACACCCAGATAAACTAGTCACTTTAGAACTATTATCTCAAGATACTAAAAAATCTCTAAACTATGATGTTGAAGCCTTTACGAAAGGAGTTAAAATTACAGACCATATTCATGGAGAAGCCAATGCTATTATCAAGTATGACATGAATGGATTTACTATCTATGGTTTTGAAGAAAATAATCTAATGTCAAAGAATGCTTTACAAGACATTGACCTTTGGAAAACTCAAGCAGAAGAAATTATGAAAACAAAGCAAGGAAAACTTACTGTTTCTATTGTTAATTATTTGCAAGAAAAAGGAGATAGAAGTGTTAAAGATGTTCATGATTTCTTAATGAGAAACATGAAGGAAACTTATGAAGATATTTTGGATTCTAAGCAATCTAAGTTAGGCAGTTGGGCGCAAGAAAGAGAACACCTTTCTATGGTTAATGGAAAACTACACGCAGACCCCGATGTAATTTTACAAAATGAAGAAATCATAAAACAATACAAAACACCAAAAGAATACCAAGAAGGTAATTTTAAAATCTATGCTAGAGAGGATAATAGAGTTCACTTGAGCATTAAAGTTGAAGATGAAGTAATGCATTGGACTATTGATTTAGAGAATGAAGAAGAACTCTTTGATTTATTCGGAGCGGCTGGTAAATATCCAGCAGAAGTTTCAAAGAATGTTGAAAGAGGAAAAGTCATTGATTCTGGTAAAATCAAACTTGGTGTTCAAAAAGATGGCTATCATGAATATTTCTTAGAAGGGAATAAGTTTGAAACTAAATTACATATTAGAGTCATTCCTGTTAAAGGAGAAAGAATGTGGCTTGCTTGGACTGGATATAAACAAAAGCCAGCAGACACCGACTCGGACACAGGAAAGTGGAACATTTACGAAGATAGGTATAACAAGTTGCCCATTCCTACCAACGAATAGGTGTTCTTTATATACTGCAATTGAATAAGAAGGGTTGAGAAGAATGACTTCCTCGGTGATGATGAACAACACTCAAGATTTCAGGATTCTAAAAAGCGACGATTTAATGATTGGAGGATATGCAAGCATTGAAATCGTTGATAAGCAAAATGATTTAATCACACTCAAAGCATTGGAGGAAGCAGTTGAAAAATACATGGAAAACCCCAAGTTTAGAAATGTAATGACTAATCATTCAAATGTTCAAGTTGGAGAAGTAGTAAAATCATACCGAGACAAAAACGGAAAGTTGTGGAAAACTGAAGTTGATGATGTTGGATTCTTTGTGGTAATCAAATTAAGAGATGATATTGAAAAAGCAAAGGAAATTAATAGAGGAATTAGAAAAGGTTCGCTTAGGTCATTTAGTATTGGAGGACAGGCTTTACAAAAAACAAAGAAGACTAATCCAGAATTAGGTGAATTTAACGAAATTAGCAAACTTGAATTACATGAAGTTACTATCTGTGAAAAAGGAATTAACCCCGAAGCAAAGTTTGATATTCTTAAACAAGAAAAAAAGGTGAAAAACATGAGCAAAATTGAAAAGGCTTTAGAAGAACTGGACGCACTTATGGCAGAGGTTAATACTCTGCGTAAGGAAGAAATGGACGAAAAGATGGAAGATGAGGATGAAAAGATGATGTCTGAAAAACTCATGGATGAGAAAATGGAGGACGAAGATGAAAAGATGATGTCCGAAAAACTCATGGATGAGGATGAAAAGATGTATCGTGATGAAGAGGCAAAAGCCCTTCTTTCTACCCTTGATGGTGCTGGCGTTGAAATCGGTGAACCTGCCGACAGAATCGTTATTGACAACGGCAAGCCAAGAGCCAGCGACCTTCCTGTTGTTAAGGCATTTAACAACGATGAGTTAGAAACGCTTGATTTGAGCGTTGCTAACATTGAGAAGGCTTACGATGCTTTCCGTCAAGAACAATTGGAGAAGTTGGCTTATGACAACCTTCAAAAGCAGTTTGAGGCTCGCTTTAAGGCTGAAACTTCCCAAAGAGAGAACATCCTCGCAAAGTCGCAATATGATGCGGCTTCCGAAATTGCTTCTCTTAAGAATGAATTTGCTTCTCTTCGCAAGTCCTTGACGGCTGAGAAGAACCAAATTATTAAGGCTCAAGAAGAAGCCCAAATCAAACTCCCAACTATGGATGAATTGGCCGAGATGGATTGGTCGGAGATTCATAAAATGGCTGGAGGATTTAACTGAGGTGATTTACCATGACAGGATATATTAACACAATTGCAGACTTAGAAAGACAAACTTACGGATTGACTGGTCATACTGGCCTTAACAACCAATTGCTTAAGCAAGCGGGCGGTGTTGCTGGTATTCATGCTGGACATGATGTTGCAGGAACCGCCGCAAATGGCTTTAGTGCTATTTCCGACACTACTGCTCTTTATAACAAAATTTACGGCCAAAAGGTCTGGTCTATGTTGAACCGTGAATGCAACGCACTTTCGGTTATTTCAAAGCGACCTTACACTTCAAGTGGTTGGAGAGTCCTAAAGGAGCGACCTGCTGGTGGTAGCGGTAATTTCCTTGATTTGACTGGCGTTAATATCGCTGGTAGTGCGGCTAACATTGGTGCGGCGGCTTTGCGTCCTGACCTTATCGGTGGTGTTCCCGAAAATGCGGCTTTAGACACCCATCAAGACGGTTTGGCTTCAATTGCTCCAACTTACACTCAACTCTTTACGAGTCCCAAGATTATTGCTCATCAATTTGAGTTCTCGGAACTTGCTATGGAAATGGCGGCTATTGATGATGGCATCGGTGATATTCGTGCTCAATTGAGAGAAGACATGGGTAAGCATCATTCTGAAGTGCAGAATGCTATGCTTGTTATGCCTCTTGAAAACTACGATTTGAATGCTACCAACCAAATTTCTCTGATTGAGCGCAACTACACTTCTCTTTACAAGATTATTTCTTCTAAGGCAGAATTGGATGCTATGGCTTCTGGAACCGTTTTGATTTCTTCGGCAACTACTGATGAAATTAGCCATCTTTACGGAACAAACCGTGATTCGGCTTCTTTCCTTGATTCTGCTGTTTCTTTCGGCTCTGGCTATGCAAGTGGAAATGCTCGTCAATTTACCTTGACTGTGCTTAACTCCATGCTTCGTGATTTGAGAATTGCTGGTGGTTCGCCAAAGGTCATTCTTACTGGATATGATACGCTTCAAACGCTTTCTGACTTGCTTCAGGCTCAAGAGCGATTCATGGACAGAAAGGAAATCGTTCCAACCGTGAACGGTGTTCGTGGTGTTAAGGGTGCAGAAGTCGGTTTCCGTGTTTCTACCTATTACGACATTCCTTTGATTCCTGTTGCCGCTATGCCTTCAACGGGTGCAAATACTTCCTGTATCAGCGATATGTTGCTTCTTGATACTGACCACCTTTGGTTGTCGGTTATGAAGCCAACTCAATACTTTGAGGATGGTATTTCCAATGGAAACCCATTCGGTGTTGGCCGTCTTGGAAACAAGGCTCTTTACCGAACAATTGGTGAAATGGGCTGTTCTTACTTCAAGGGTCAAGGAAAGATTACCAACCTTCTTTGAGGTGATTTAGATGACAAATTCTGTAACTCTGTTAGCAGACCACAAAGGCTATACAAAGCCTAAAGCGGTTGCTGATGAATATGTTTCTCTTGGAGACTGTGATATTACAGCATATAGAACGGGAACAACGGCTACGGCAGATAATCTAACAATTGCCGCTAATGCTACTGCTAACACCTATACTGTTGCTGGTAGCACTACTGCTTTTGCTGACTTCCAAGTGGGCGACCATATCGTTATTACGGATTCAGCGTCAGCAAATAATGCTTTAGTTTCTAGGATTACCACATTAACAAATTCAACGGATTCTGTTATGACTGTTGTAAGTGTGGCTGGAACTGATTCTGGCGGAAATGAAGAAATTACCCATGCTGGTGAAAAGATTCTTGCTTCTTCTTTCGGATTAGCAAGTGTCAGTCATGTTGAACTGGTTGGTCAAGAAAATCATGATGTTAATATCATTATTGGTGATATTAGCAACGACAAGACTTTCTTTTACCTTTATGCTTACACTACTGGTTCAGCCGCTTTACTTTCTGCTAGCCTTGCTTCTGGTGATATTGGCAAGGTTAGGCTCAAAGTGACTGGAAACCTTTGAGGTGGTTCCTTTGGTTAAAGTTGAAGTCTCGGATAGTGGTGGTTTTCACCCATTCATTATTCATGGTCAAAAACTTACTAGGGAAAATCCTATTGAATTACCAGTAGTCGCTGCGCTTCTCCGTTTGAGTGATTCTAACCTTGAAATTACATTTCAAGAAGAGGATAGAAAGGAAATGATGGCTATTGACCCCGAACATTTCCCTGCTATTTCTCTTGAAATCGGCCAAGACATTAAAACTCATAATGAGTTAGCAACAAGGTTTCTTCCAAAGAAAGGAACAAAGAAGAAAACAACGGCTACCAAAGCCAAAAAGTCTTCTTTAACCGAAGAGTGAGCGACACCGTTATATGGGGCAACCCATAACGGTGTATTGAACGAGGTGTTATCATGGCGAGTTGCAGAAGTAGCGGAGTAAAAACATCATCAACAGCAATTCACGCTGGACAATGTAAGTTGGTTTCAATTCATGGAGTTTTAACAGGAACAAAACCAACCACAATTAAGGTGTTTGATAATGCTTCTGCGGCAAGTGGTTTAGAATTAGCGAGAATGATTCTTGCTCAAACTGACCCTGCTGACCCCGCCGCAAGAACAGGGCCAGAATGTCTTGAATTTGATATGCATGGCGTTTTAGCAACGAATGGACTTTACTTGAGCATTTCTTCTGGAACAGGAGAAGGTGCGGCAGTTTCAGTTGAATTTAACTGAGGTGATTTTATGGCGGCTTTAAATGCAGACACTAGGTTAGTTATGACGATTTTATTCGTTGGAACTCTAAGCGGGGCAAATGTTTTCGTTTATGCTATGATTGGATTAACTTTCCCATACGGCCCTATTGCTCATTCTTTCCTATTTGGTTTAGGAACAATTGGAGCAATTATGGTTGTTAAGGCAGTATTTGATTTGGCTCTCAATGACAAAATTGAGATGTGGCTACTTGATAGAAAGATTGCTGCTTATTGGGAAAGAAAGGCTAGAGATGAACAACAACGCCAAAAGATGCGAGAAAGTGCAAGACAATTTGGCGGTAATGTTCCTTTTTACACTCAACCTGAAACAGAAGAAAATACTATCGGAAGTGAATTTTTAGCCACGCTACAATGAGGTGGTTAAATGGTCTTTGGCGACTTAATGGGCTTTTCCGATTCGGATTACGCTTATAATCAACAAAGAGCGCATTCGGCAGACATTTTCTTCTTGAAAATGCGAGCATGGTTTTGGGGTGCTTGCGCTTGTCTTTCAGGTTTCCTTGTTGGAAATATTCTTGGTGTTTTTGGTATAAACATCATGGGTTTCCTGTTTGACACTTTGTTGAACGGGTGGGGGCATTGATATGTGGTGGAACATTTTGAAAAAACCATATATTATTGAAACAGATGAAGAATATTCAAGGGATTGGTCTTGGAGATTTAATAGATTATTTCAAGGTTCTCAAGGTGATGAAGATACTGGATATTGGACACCAAGATTAACAGAAGCACTAATTTATGCATTTTTTGGCTCAAAGGCAGATGAATTAAAAGACATTTCTAAACCTATGATAAAACAAACAATACCTACAAAAGAAAATAAATTTCTTGACTATGATAATGAATATGGAATAACAAGTAGCCAAAGAGACACAACTCCAAGGGGAAGACTAGGATATTTTGATGGTGATGTAGAATACAAATATTTACCCGATTCAAGAGTTAAAGAACTAGGAAAGGAATTACTGAGTAATTTAGAATATAACAGTATAAAAACCGAAGTAATAGAGGCATTGAGGGATTCAGCGGTGTTAAGTTTTGATGAGTTAAGAGTCCAAGAACATTTAAAGAAAATGTTAGATAAATATTTTTAGGTGGTTAAATGAATGTCGCTAATGACAGGCTTTGCTATTTTAGTCGGTGAAGCAATCATAGGATTCTACAAAAAGATTCACGCAATTAATTTTGGAGTTTATGGGGCAACAATGGTTGGTAAAACAACACTTAGTCATCAATTAAGAACACGGGGAGAAGTTCCTCAAATAAACCAAAGAACTGTAGGAAAACACAGAGCCTCAAGAAAGAATATTAAAATTGATGGAAATTCACATACCATTAAAAGTGCAGACATTGGTGGAGAAGCAATTTACTGGAAAGAATGGGAAAAAGATATGAGAGAAAGAAGAGTTAAATATCTTATTTTTATGATTGACCACCGACATTTAGATAGTGAAGCAAACTTAGACCACCAATTAGCATGGAAATTTTTAGTAGATACAATTATTTCAAACACATGGTCAAACGGAAAAAAGAAAAGAGATTCGGATTATCCAATGGCCGTAGGAATTTGGGCAAATAAATATGATATATGGGGAAAAAAATATCCATTAGAAGAAGGAAAATCCATAGATAAACATGAGATATTTGAACCATTTAAATATGGTATGAGAAAATTAAATGATAAAGGAATACCCTGTTTCAAATATATTGTATCAGCCAAATCAGACCCCGAAATGGTATATTTAGGAATCACAACAATGATAAAGGACTATTGATTACTATGTTTCAACAACCGAACTTAATTGGACAAAACGCACCATCGCAGTTTAATCCTGCCTTGAATCCCATTCAACAGGCAAGAGCAAGTGGAGCAGTAATGGAATATAAATTCTTAACTGCTACACCGAAAAAACAATTGAAGGAACTCACTACTGTTCTAAAGGCAGAGCCTAAGAAGTTTTTGGGAATTAAATACGGTAAGAAATTTAATTTGAAAGACCGTTGTGTGGTTTGTGGTTTTCATCATATTTGGGAATCGGGAGATTATTTAAGACCCCCTATGCCTTTAGATAAAGTAGTTAAGGGAAGACCATTAATGGGAACATATTGTCCTAAACATTCTGCTATGTATATGCAATTAGAAATGCTTCAACAACAGGTATTAGCAGAAAAACATGGGTTAGAATTCAAAAGATTCGTTCCAAAGGTTCCAAAGGTAATTAAGTCTGGCCCTCTTGAAACATTGTCCAAAAAAGATGTTATGTCTCTTACATCAGCAGGTTGGTTTATAACCCCACCCGCCGTAGCAGATACCAAGAAGGCCAATGAAGAAGTGCTAGAATTAATGACTAGAATTACTTTAATGACTGAAAGAATTAATTATCTTTTGATGAACAACAAAATTGAAACCATTGAAGAAAAGGAGGAATAAATTTGGGAATTTTAGGAACAAGTAATGGAACTGTTTTAAATGCAGTTCAAGCGCAAAACGACCAGCAATTTAAGAATGTAAATAACTTACTTTCTTTACAGGATAACCATGTTGAAGAATTTTTCCAATATCACGGAAAGGAGTTTTTATCTGCTCTTGAACAACTGATGGAAGATGTAGTTAATCGGGTTGTTTCTCAACTTCTTTCTAAATTGTCTTTTACTACTGCTGGTTCCAACATGAGCATCAATAATGATGCTTTGCAAGAGTTTAATAAAATTAGCCAAGAAAAGATTGAATTAGACTTAAATACCCTTTTACAATCAGCCATCAATACAGAAGTCGTGAACCAAAGGAAACTTGCGAAGCAACAATACCTTGAATCTCAAGGCTTCGGAGGCGGTATGCAACAACCAACGGCAGGTATGGCTATCGCAGGTATCACAGGACAAACACAGCAATACCAGCAAATGCAGGGTGCTATGAACAATGGAACAGGCTATCCTATCCCTCCAAGTGGAACAGACGGCTATGGACGGCCATATTGGATTGATGCTCAAGGACAGATGAGTTATGAGCCTCCTTCAAGTGGACTTCATTTAGGTGCGGCAATTCAAAAAGGTGCGGCTTGGGCTAAATGGTTGATGTGAGGCTAAAAGATGGTTAATTTTGATTGGGGAACGCTTTCTCTTTCTTTCCCTCAAGCAGAGGAAAGAATCAAAGAAGAGATGAAAGAATATATCAAAGAACCTAGTGAAAGCAATCTTTTAGATAAATTAGATAGAGCCAGAGACTCAACAGACACAGAAGAATTTAATGCTGTTATTGAGAAGTTATTTAAGGATGTTAGTAAAATTCAACTCAAGTCTTTATTAGAAGAAGACCAAAATTCTTATGCTAAATTGACAGCAAATAATGAGCAAGTGGTTCGTCTTCTTAGAAATTATCCTTTATCTGATTTACTTAATTATAAGAAGTTAGATAGACTTACTGGTGAAGGAGCAGTAAGAGCGCAAACGGCAGGCAAAGTTGAACCGTTCAATTCAGAAAAATTATACAAATCTAGAGCATTTAAATATAAAACAATGGAAGGAGAAGTAGAATTTAATATGCGTCTTGAAGCAACAGCCGCAGAAAAATTAACTTATTCAATAAAGCCCGCTACTAATTTAATTTATACACCTAATCCTAAAACAGATAATTTAATTACTAATGAAAAGAGAGAACATCTTGAAAATACAACAAATGCACCTCCTACATTTATTCCTGGAGTAAAGCGTTATTCTCTTCCTTCTATTCTTATGGATTTCCCAATAACAGGATTACCCGAACTTGGTGCTAGAGTTATTAACTTGGATAAGGCGGCAGAGGGAAATAAAACTAAACCTTTTGAAGCAAAACTAGCAGACCAGTTTATTGAAATTATTAAGTCTTTAGAAGAAAGATATATCTATCCATTACAGAATGACCCGACTGTTGTATATAATTTTTCAGGAACAGGTGAAATTAAAAATAAAATTACTACTAGTAGAAGATTAACACAAAGAATGAAAGAACAAACAGGATTTACTCCTTCGGGTGAAAAGGAAAAGGCGAGGGACACTCTTTTTGAAATTATTCGTTTTTATCCCGATGGAACAGATGAAGAAGGTAATCCTAAGTTTAGAAAAGAAACGGAAGCATTAGATATGAAAACCGCAGTCGCTTTAGAGCAAAGCGCATTTACTCATTTTGAAACTCAAGAAAAAATTTCTATTGATGCCTATCAGAAATTAAGTGAAGAAGAACAAAAAAATTATCGTCCTTCATTTATTCTTTCTCAAGGAGAAGGAGCATCTCCTGAATTAGTTCAAAGTTATGAAGACAATCCTTTTATTAAGCCCTTGACAGAAAGTGAAGAAGAGGCCTTTATCGGAAGTGTAGAAAATCTTTCTGAGAAGTTTGAAGACATTAGAGAGTTTGGGAAAAAGAAATCACAAAAGCAAGCAGTTAGCGCAGAAAAATTAGAAGAGTCTCTCGCTAATGCTCAAATCTTAATTACCTTTCAAGTCAAAGAATTAGGTCGTTTTAGATTAGGTAGATTTAAGAGAAACTTGGCCGAAGGTATGGAAGACAAAATTTACAAATATAAATCAAGATTTTTTAATCTAAAGAAGAAAGTAGGTGCTTGAAATGGGAACAACAATCTCACCAAGCGATTTTACTGAAATCAATCCAGACTATACGCAAGGTAGAGGTTTTTACACAAATGCGAATGAAGTAGCAGACCTTCTTCAAATACCAGACTTTTCAGCAACAACTTATCCAACAACTGCACAGGTTGGAGCAATCATCAAAAGAACAGAAGGTATTGTTGATGATAAAGTAAAGCGTTCATTTAGACCTATCATTACAAAAGATGAATACCATAACTTTGAATTTACGAGAGGGCCAAATGCTCAATACTATGGTGGCTATGTTGGATTTATTCAACTTAAACAAATGAAAGTTCGTAAAATTATTTCACTACAACTTTGGCAGGGAAGTCAATATGAAGAGATTGCTTCAGCCCAAGCCAAAATTAGACTACTTGACAACTTTAGAGACTTACATTCTATTATTCTTCAACTGCCCGATAGTGGAGTAAGTTTTGAAATGGTGGCTGAGAATACATTGACTGATTTAGCCAATGATGAATTTTGTAATACATTTGGAGCAAAAACAACTGTTGCAGAAATTATCTCTTTAGTGAATGAATCGTTTCCAAGTGCTTCTCAATTTACAGGCGCAACTGCTCCAAAAAGCCTCACTTCTTCTAATCTCTCCATTTCTGACTTTTTCTATGCCGCCAAGAACAAGGAAAACGGCAAGGAGATTTTCATTTCATCCCTCTTGATGGGGGATGATGGGTCTGATTGCACCATCAAGGCGACCATAAAACAGTCATGCACGACAACAAACACTTCAAAGACTCTTACTGTTGCTGATTCGTCTAAATTAGCCGTAGGTATGATTGTATCGGGAACAGGTATTACTGGAACGGTTGCGATTGAATCAATTACAAATTTAACAACTGTGGTTTTAGATACTGCGGCAACTGCTTCGGGAACAAATACTCTTACATTTTCAACGGAGGATTTGATTCCTTCTGTTTGTGATTTGACAGTATTTACTGATAAAGAAGATTTGAAAAGACTTGGTTCTTATTGGACAATTGGAGAAGAAGGGCGTATTTTCTTTTTGAGAGACTACCCATATCATACCAACAATTCAGTTATCGTTTCATATATTGCTGGTGATAATAGAGTTCCATCTGCTATTCACGAAGCCACAACAAAACTTGTTGCGGCAGAAATTATTAGAATGGATGACCAAAGTGTTTTGATTGCGGAAACAGGTGCTAATATTGGTGCTAAAGAAAAATATGATATTCTTAAAAAAGAAGCGATGGATATTTTGAAAGGCAAGGGCGATATTGTATATTTCTTGGATTGATTATTATGTGGAAAGGAATTATCAAAAAGTATGCAGGTAAGTGCAAAATTAAGGGTTGTAAAAATCAAGCAAATCCTGATGTTAGTTATATTGATGGGCCTGGGGAAGTTATTGCTGATATGATGAGAACAAAAAGATTACCACACAAACCTCATCATTTCTGCGAAGACCATCAAGATGATTTCTTAGCAAGACAACAAGAAATATATTACGCTGGTGGTTTTGGGAACGATATGAGCATTGTAGAACGGGTTCTTAGGGAATACCGACATTTGGAAGATATAGAACCATTAGAAGAAGGCGAATAAAATGGCGATTGAAATTGACCTTTCCAAGTTTAATGAATTACTTCAAATTCAAAAGGAAAGACAATTAGCCATGAAAGAACTATCGGAATCATTAGGAACTGATATTACCTTTAGTGATGATGAAGTGATTAAGTTTGCGATGGAAGCATACGAAAAAGAAATCAATAAACAAATCAATTCGGAGGTGGAAAGATGGATGAAGTCTCTCTTCTCATAGATTTGATAAATACAAATTGGTCTTCCAACGCTACCGCTTTAGTCAGCGCAGGAACTATTTCTGCTTCTCACGCCGTAACGCCCGATGTTATTGATATTAGAACTACTGCTGCAAATAAAGGAAAAAGAGTAGATTTAAGTCGCACACCTGCAACAATTGTTGTTTTTGAAGATTCACAGAATATTGAATATCCAACGATTCATTATGATATTAGAAACGAAACCTACTCATTTACACTTCATATTCGTGTTTTGCACGATGAAAGGGGTGGCGAGGATTCGGCCTACGGCAAGGACAGGCTAAGGGCTATATACTTGATTCTGCGTAGGGTTCTTGAGGGTAAGCGCAAGGGCTATACCGCAAGTGATGGGTCAAAGTTCAATCAGTTGTTTGTTGGTTCAAGAAGCGAATCAAATGATAGAGCCAAGCGTTTATTCGGATATAAA
>CEUT01034357.1_pt1 | contig 33776 bp, 54 predicted proteins | sample 531401 | NCBI WGS metagenome assembly CEUT01 (sample SAMEA2622821, study PRJEB7988) | marine metagenome | biome: marine biome (ENVO:00000447); feature: surface water layer (ENVO:00002042); material: "saline water (ENVO:00002010), including plankton (ENVO:xxxxxxxx)" | depth 5 m | reverse complement strand
GTTAGAAGTGCGGCAAATACATACTACATTAACAGAAGTGTAAATGACACAGATAGTGTAGACCATGGTAGAGCATCATCATCAATAACATTAATGGAGATAGCAGGATAATGCCAGTAGCAGGAAGAATAAATAGAATAGAAGATGGAGTAGTCACTACAAATAAAATTGCTGATGCAAGTGTAACAAAAGCAAAAACCGAAGATGCAATAAAAGAAAACATTGTCCTTGCATGGGTATCTTTTAATGGAACTGGGACACCAGCTATTGAAGATGATTTTAACGTTTCAACTATTACAGATAATGGCAATGGTGACTACACAGTAAATTTCACGAATAATTTACCCAACGATGATTATTGCTGTGTTGGTATGTCGATGAGAGATAGTGATAATATTTCTGCTTTATGTATGAAAGGAGATGCAAACCCAGCAAGTTTTAAAAGAGTTGAATCAGTTAGATTATCAAATAGAGACAACGCAAATAACGCAGTTGATTGCTCTAATGCGTCAATAGCTTGTTTTAGCACATCGTAAAAGGTATAATTTTAGAAGGAGTGTTTAGTTTATGGATCGTGATAAAGAAGTGATTATTTGGAATAGTGAAGAAACTGGTCATATCGCAATAACTATTGTAGCTCAGGGTTGTCCACTATCAGATGAAGAAATAATTGCAAAAGATGTGCCAACTAAAAATTTTAAAGTGATAAAACGAACAGAAATAGATAAATTAGACCAAAGATTTGTTCCAAATGCTTTTATTTGCGATGAAAACATGAATCCAGTAGTTGATCTAAAAAAAGCAAAAGAAGTATGGCGAGATAGAATAAGAATAAAAAGAGTCCCAGTATTGCAAGCGCTAGACGTTGAATATTTAAAAGCCTCCGAAAAAAATGAGGATACATCAGAAATAACAGAAAAGAAACAACAATTAAGAGATTTGCCACAGAGTTCAGGTATTGATAAAGCAAAATCAATTGAAGATTTGACTAAGGTCTGGCATAATCTATTAGGAGAAAAATAATATGGCACAAACTGTAGTGGCAACAGGAGCTCAGGCAATTAGTGGAACCACCACTGTATTCTCGACCGCTGTTGCTGGAATTTATTCTGCACTTATAGACTTAACACCAATGGTTAGCGGAGCTAATATTAATATAAACGTTAATAATTGTACAATAGTTGCATCAGGTCACAAAACAGTCACCAGAGATAATTTTTCTGGCGTTCAGGCTGAGCCACTTTTTTTCATGCCGCCGCAACATACAAATAAAGGATTGAGTATCACTATTGTTTTAAGCAGCGGTAGCGGCCCAACTGTGCCTTTCGAAATAACTCAGTTCTGACACTTTTTAATTTTAGTATATAATTAGAATATGCTAGGAAGTTATGCAAGTACTTTTTTAAGTCAAGTCACATATCACTTTATTCCTTTAGACAAAAAATCAAGGACACCAGGCTTAGAGGAGTTTTCACTATATTACACTAGTCTGCCTGAGCAACATAACACAATAAAATTAGGCTACTGGCACAAAAATCCATACTTAAATTATAAAATAATAGGCGAAACAGGGATTCAGGTAATCGGTGTTGATCTAGAAAGCCAAGTCGGAAGTTTAGGATTAAATAAAATATTATCTCCCACAGGAGTAGATTTAGAAACAACTGTTGGCGACTTGACTGCTCTCAAAGCTATAAATATGCCAGGTGTCGATGCAGAAACTGAAGTCGGCTCGGTCTTCATAGATGTGGCAGTAAACTCTGTGTGCAGAACAGGTCATGAGCTCACTAATTTCTTTTTGGCTCAACAGCAAAAAACTAACCCAGAAAGTATTGTTAGACAATTTACTTTTAACAATTCTATTCTTAGTTCTAGGGTTACAGAATATTCTTCGGTGACTAGAAATTATAAAGAAGTTGTAGCTGGTGGTTTTAGTGTTAGATTAGAAAATGCTTCAAAATTAATGAACGAAATTATCGAAGATAGAACAAAGTTTAGAAAAGATGGAGAGATTTCCTATGGATATCAGTTTAATCCAACTCATATTGATTTTGGATGTGTGGGTAAAGGAGAACTTATAGAGGTTGATTATGACCAAGCAGAAGTGAATATGCAGTTTAAAAATAAATTAGATAATCTTTCTGAAATTAAAGTCTCAACAGATTTAACTTCTAGGCAGGGGGCAAGCTTTGTTGGATCAGTTTATAATCCTGCCGATCTAACTTTTGATATATTAACTAGCAACTCTTATGGAGCACAATTAGATAACACCACATCTCCAGCTAATGCAGATATAAATTATAATAGCTGGCTAGATTGGAAAAACTCTTTAGGCTCTGAGTCTATTGTTGTTCAAGCGTTTTTCCCAGTCGATTTAGATTATGTGAGAGCTCTACAGGGTATAGCTGAAACAACAGACTCAGCTATTTATGTCGAGTCAAACAACAAACTAACATTTTTAAGAAAAATAACAGGCGCAGAGAGTTTTAGCGCCACAGTGAATGATGAGGACATTATCTCTATAACAGCTAAAGGTGATGCTTTTGATATGGCTAACGAGTTTACTGTTCCAATATCGTTCACAGTAGCATCTAACAGCGTTACTGGTTTTAGACAAACTATAACTTTTCAAAACACAGCATCTGTGAACAGTTTTGGTAAAATATCAAAAACCACAACACAAAATGTGATTTGGTATGTAGATTCAGCTAGTGCTTTAAATTTAGCTCAAAGAATAGTTGGTCGTAGACGAAGACCAGAGGTAGCTCTAACAGTTAAAACTCCTTTAAAATATATGCAGCAACAACTGGGTGATTTAATTTTTGTGACACACGATGCATTAAATTTAAACGATGAGCCTTTTACTATGATTGGTCAGACTATAGATATTATGAATCAAACTATAACTATGGATTTATCAGTTGGACACGGCCTTGCGATAGCAAACTTGATTATTTTTGAACTTGACGATGCAGAACTAGGAGTGCTAGATTCTAGCGCTGGATTATTAGCCTAACTATAGTATATTTAAAATTATGGCTTTCAAAGAATTCTCATATACTGTTGGTCAAAAATTAACAAGCACAGTGTTAAATAATAATTATAGTAATTTTGGCGAAATAGCCAAGACACCTGAAACAGAAGGTCAAGTTTCTAATGATCCTTTTTTTGTAGGCAGAGCTGTTAAGACTGCTTATTTTCATGGGTTAGGTCACAATTTAAAAATTTTTTCAGAAAACATATCCTCGTTTACTTATCCTAGTGTTGGAACTTATCAAATAAATTATGCTGTGAATTATCAGACTGCTAGACACTGCATAACATTTGCTGGCGTTAAGGATGGCGTTGCTGAGGGCAGAAATTTTCAATTTGGTTGTCAGAGTCAGACGAGCAGTCAATCGACTATATATTGGCGAGCTAGTGATAGTGGAAACACAGATGTGGCTCAGTGTAAATTTGGTGTTTTCATGGGATATCCTTCAAATGGCGTTTAATCTTCCAACTTTTCTTTTTCAAGACACTTTAACTGCTTCGGCTATGTCATCAGTGGCAAGTTGTTTTCAAGCTTTTGCTGATGGTGAAACTGGGAGTCCTTTTATGCCAAGCAGAGCTCATGCTATAGTAAATTATGATAGTAGCGGGATAAATTTTTCACATAATATTAGTTCTGTAACTAGAACATCACAAGGGCAATATACGATAACTTTTTCTAGCATTTGCTCTTTATTTGTTGTTGACTCAGTTTCAGTCCCATCATTGTATGCTTTAGGAAATGCACATGACACAACTAATGAAAATGCTCTTGTAGTTTATTCCATGTATTTTCATACAGAAACAGCAAGCAGCTTTAAAGTTGTTCATCATAATTTTCGAGAGTCTAGTCATGGCTTTCATGATCCAGTGTCGGCAACGGCAGTATTTTTTAACACGGATGTGAGTTCATAATGGCATACAATCTTTTATCATTTTCATCAGGGGAAGTTTTATCTAGCAGTAAGATGAATCTTTTACAGGCTAATTTTACAACTTTAACAGAGCAGAATAGTGGAACACCTAGAGTCAAGTTTTTGCCCAGGGCTTGGTTTAGCATGACAGCCTCTGGCACTTTGCCTGCTTTGCAATATAACTTTTCTTCAGTTACAAGAACAGCTTTTGGGAAATTTCAAGCAAATTTCGACTCGACCTTAGTTATGTCTGGAACTTATGGGGCAACCTGGGGCTTTGAGTTTGGAGCAGGTCATTCTTCTAATGTCATAGGAAATATAACGTTATTTACTATGGCAAGCACATTTATTAAATTTAAAGGACGTAATGCCAACACATCTTCATCAGGAGACACAGAATTTCCGATGTCGATAATAATTTGGCAGGAATAAAAAAGGAGGGATATTATTATGTGGACAATTTTAGATCGCCTAAAAGAGCCTAGCACGTATGCAGGACTCAGTGTTTTAGCTTTGATTTTTGTCAGTGAAGAACAGTGGCAAATTATTTCTACTGCTTTAGCATCAGTTTTTGCACTAGCATCTATGATTTTAAAGGAAAAGAAATGAAACAAATGATTGCTAATATTATAAGTGATTTAATTAGTAAGGGACTTGCTTTTCTAGCGGAGTGGATGAATAAGCGTAAAGTTAGGAAATTAGAGGAGCAGGTCTCAACCCTGGAAACTAAAATTAAAATTTTAGAACACGAAAAAAAAAAGGCACAAAAAATTCAAGATTGGAAATATAGAGTAAAAAATAAAGAGCAGGAGTCTTTGGCAAAAGAGTTAAATAAAATTAGAAATGAATAGAAAAAACTATAAAGCTATAGTAGATCATCAACGCAAAGATAAAAAAACTTCTATCGCTAGCAGAAAAAGTAGAATAAAAACCTCATCTATGAATAAAAATAAAAAAAATAGCTATAAAGCTTATAGAGGACAGGGCAAATGAGGCAACATCGCATTACAGGGCATTTAAGGGGGTTTCTGTGGCCTCAAACCTTAAAATGGGGCATAACCCTTACTATAGTGGTCTTTTCGCTTTTTTCCTGCACTTATGGCGTTAGTTTTTCCAAAAAAGCAGTTCCAAAGCTAGAATATCACGAAATTGAGTTTGAATCTTGCCAACCAGAGATATCTGGATATTTATGTGTAAAAAATAACGATGCAATAAAATCTGTGTTAGACTTTAAGAACTGCCAAGAGCAAAATAAATTATTAAGAGAGATATTAGATGGAAAGTGAAATGCTTGCCATGCTAGCTCAAGCTCCAGCCTTAGTTGTTATAGTCTGGCTAGTGATGAAACAAAATGGCAATGGTAATGGAAACGGAAACCAAGAACTCATCAGAGCCATTGCTAGGTCTTTAGAAAAATTAGCGGATGCCCAAAGAGAGGCAAACCAAATTGCAGATAAACGTGCAGAGGGATTTGAAAGATGGGTGGAGCTTCAAAGGACTCAGTGCCAACAACAATTCACATCAAGAAACCAAAAGTAGACTGGTCTGATTATCTTCTAGAACAAATAGTAAATTTTGGCGGTCTTCCAGAAATACCAATTAGAGAATATAAATTTCACCCGACGAGAAGATGGAGATTTGATTTAGCTTTTATAGATCATAAATTAGCTATTGAAATTGAAGGAGGAGTTTGGATAAGAGGTAGACATACTCGTGGAAGTGGTTTTATTAGTGATATGGACAAATACAACAATGCTGTGTTACTATCTTGGTATATGTTAAGGTTTACACCTAACGACGTTAAAGTTGGAAAAGCGCTCCAGACCATCAATAGCTTTTTCAAGGGAGAGTGTGTTGAATGATGTAGATTTTCGAATTTGCATTAACACTTTATATGATTTGTTGCTTAAATTAAATTTTCGTACCCGCACTATTAAGGATCAAGATGTCCAAATAATCATGAGGCAAGTTTTTGAAATCATGCAGGATATTAACGAGCATTACTATCAAAGCGACAGAGATAGTGTTAAGGTAGCGAATGAAGAAAAAGACATACACTAATAGAACAGTATTTTTGAGCGATATCCATATCCCTTACCAGGATAAAAAAGCTCTGGCACTGGCTATGGAAATTATCAAAGATTTTATGCTTAAAGAAGATGACACCATAATTCTTGGTGGTGATCTAGTGGACTATTATCCTATAAGTTCGTTTAGTCCTGATTTAACAAATTCAAATATAGATATAGAACTTTTTGAAACAACTGAGTTTTTAAATGATTTAAGAAAAATTGCATCAAAAGCAAATGTTATTTACTTCGAAGGAAATCACGAACAAAGGATGCAAAAAAAAATAATGTCATCATGCAGTGCATTAGCTCCATTTTTGAAAAATAAATTATCAATCCGTGAATTATTAGAGTTTAGAAAATTTAACATAAGAGAAGTTAAAACACCATTCAGTAGAAAAAAGAAATTGTATTTTATGCACGGTCATGAAAAAAGAGGTTTTATAACACCAAAACATATTGCTCACGTACATCTAAATTATACAAATAGAAATATTATAGTTGGTCATCATCATAGATTTGATATGTTCATAACAACACAAATGGATGGTTCATTATTAGGCGGCTGGTGTAACGGATGTTTATGTGATCTAACACAAATGCCAGATGGACTTTACACAGCATTCGATTCATCACAGCGTGGTTTTACTGTTGTTCACGAAAAAGGAAATGGATTATTTAGTGTCGACCAACATCTTTTCATACCAAACAAACAAAAAGGTTATGATTGTTTAGTTGCGGGAAAAGAATACGTTAGTCCATAAAATTTAAAAGACAATATTTCAGCAATCTTTGATGCATGTTTTGTTCTTGCTTTCTTACGATAACTATCAGCTAACCATTTACCTTTGAGACCAACCTTAGAGCTTAAACCTTCCCAACTAAGTTTTTGTTCTTGTCGTAAAGAATTAACTATCATCCAAAAATCATCAGTGGTATAAGTGTATTTTTTTCTGTTCTCTTCTGCTAGCCTTGTTATTTCTGAAATATTTTTTTTATACAGCCGATGAATATATTGTTTTGAACATCCATATTCATCAGCAATCTTTTGAAAAGATTTTCCTTCTCTGAATCTTTTGTCAGCTATATCTTTAATATCCATGCCTCTAAAATATAACAAAGATTTTATTTGTCAAATATTATAAAAGCCCTTTAGATAAAGGCTAATACTAGCAGTTGACAATATATGCCCACATTATATAATCTTACTATGCTTTTTATTTATAGCATAAGGAGAAACAAAAGATGCAGAGACAGAGATTACCAAAGTCTGATCTAACTGAGAAGCTCAGCTTGACTGATCTTAAAAATTTAGAGGACGAGATGGAATATATTTTATCCACTAACAACCAAAATTTTACAAGGGAGATAGTTTTTACCTACCAAGACAGAGTGGGGCTAAGCATTTATGTGGCTAATAAAGACATGGACATAGCTACCATGATGCACGAGGCCGAGCCACTTTATAAGGTTAGATGCAAATTTATACACGCTAACTTATACGCTAAGATGCTAGGGATAACAAAAATAATACATATTAAACATCATTTTAGGAGTGTGACATAGGATGGCTTACCTAAAACGAAAAATAAAAACTGACCTGGCTAGGATTAGAGGCGACTACATATTTAACGATGGCGGTCGCCATAAATATTTTAAATTTAAAAAAACAGATGACTGCGTGGTCAGAGCGATAGCCATAGTCAGAGAGATGGATTACAAAAAAGTGCTTCACGAGATAACAGATTATTGTTTACAATATGGAGCACCCTTTAGCTCAAAACTTATTATAGAAAAATATTTAGAAGCAACTGGGGCAATAAAACACAAAGTTAAACACCCTAAAGGTAGAAAAGCCAGACCTAAAGATTTACCAAATGGTCGATGGATAACTAGCATGGCTCACCACCTAAGTGCAGTCATAAATAAAGTTCCTCACGACACTTGGAACACATCGGACAGGATGGTTTATACTTACTGGGGCTACCCTAAAAAACCAAAAGGAGGTGAAGACCATGAAGAGTTTCGAAACACACAAGCTTAGTCTTTTAGTAGATGAGTATCGTGCGCTCTCTCCCCAAGCCAAGCAGTGGGTTAAGGATAGGCACAGAAGTAAAAAACCCATCGAAATAAAAGAATGCAAATTTTGTTATAACGAAGGTTTTACAGAACACGCATTTGGCGAAGATGACTTTGAAAAAGAAATTTGTGAACATTGCGATAGCTTAGAGGTTAAGACTGCAATAAATATCCAAGATTGCATCCATAACCTTTTTCAATATATGGCTATTAGATTAAGGAGGCATTAAAATGTATTTTCAAATAAGCTGTCTCAAATACTCTAGTAGATGGGACGGAAAAAGAAAAGGCTCAGGGTTTTTTAGAGATATGCATGATAAAAACCCTAAAGGCATGAAAAAGAAAAATAAAAACTCTGCTGAGTCAAGGAGAAAAAATGGCACGGGAGGTAGGAAAAAAAATGAGTCAATCTAAATTTAATAAAATAAAGAATGATGATTTAAGAAGTCTATTGATGCGTTTAGATGCTGTAGCTATGAGTAACAGTCATCTATGGAACACAATCATAGAAAAACAACAAAATACAAACGACATGTTAAGGAGGTTATTAAACGATGTCAGAAAACGCAAAACAAACAATAATATCGAAAGTGACTAAAACCAGTCCATATGGATTCCAACTTGAATCTTTAGGTGACTCGTGGGTTAATTATGGAAAATTTTATGAGGGCGATAAGAATATACAGGCTGGTCAAGAGTTAGTCGTGAATTGCACTAAGGTTGGTGATAAATATTATGTTAATCATATAGATCAAGGTGTTAAAGAAAACCCAGATAAGGCTGTTCAATATTTAGCTAATGACTTGGACACGCTTGAAATTCAACGTGATCCAAAGCAGAGGTTAATAGTTGCGCAGACAGCTCTTAAAGCTGCCAGTGAACTGTGTTCCGATGTGGTATCAACAAAAAAGGCGATGGCTGAACTTTATAATGAAGTGTGGCGATTAGCAGAGAGCGAGCCAGGTGAATAGAAATAAACCTAATTATTATGGAATTATTCCTGCATCAGTTAGGTATGATCCAGAAATTCCTCATTTTGCTAAATTAATTTATGCAGAGATATCTGCATTGAGTAATAAAGAGGGATTTTGCTGGGCATCCAATGACTATTTTGCTTATGTTTTTGAAACAACTGCAAGGACTGTTCAAAGAGCTATTGAGGCTCTAGAGGCTCGAGGCTACATAAGACGCCATATAGAGAATAAAACCTCAAGAAAAATATACATAAATATGACAGAAGTGTCACCTCCCTATGACAATTTTGTCATGGGTACTAACGACAAAAAAGTCGTACATAATAATACAAGTAATAATAATATAAATAATAATATAGCTTTTGAAAAATTTTGGAATATTATTAAAAAGAAAAAAAATAAAAATGATGCTCGCAGGGCATTTGCAAAAATTAAGTGTGATTTAAAACCCGAGGAGCTTGCCGAAAGATATAACATGCAATTTAACACGAAAGATGCAAAATATGTGCCTTATCCCTCTAGGTGGCTTAGAAATGAATCTTGGAACGAATCTGCAGATGAGGAGAGGACACCTAATAATTTTTATAGAGGGGAGAAGATTTACAGAGATGAAAAAGGGTTTATTATATCTAAGGAGGAACATGATAAATTAAATTGAAAAAGGAGGTCGTTGGTATTAAACTAACTAGAGTATGACAGACACAGAGGTACAAGATACTCTTCTTAGCGATTCAGAAATTGCCACTAAATTAATAGCAGAAGCATTAAGAATATATTTGCCTCGCTACGTGGATGCAAAACTTTTACCTAGGCATAAAGCTATAGGACAAGAGTTGCAATCTAAGTATGAGGAAAAATATTGCAAAATACTATCTAAAAAAAATTTAGCGGGCGTTGGATATGCTGAGTAAAAGAGAGCCAGAATATTTAAACAACTTAATTGAAAGCCTTAGAAAAATAGACATCGCTCTTCTAAAGGGAAGACTTGAGCGTGGTCATATATTGTTAATTTTGAAAGAAGAGAAACAATATGTAGGTTATGAAGGTTGGGTATCTACTTGGGATGACTTTTTAGATGTTATTTCAGTAGATAGAGAAACCGCACGCCAGGATATAAAAGTCTATGAAGAGTTCCATGTTTATTTATCTGAGCGACACGATCTAATATCTAAATGTAAATATGAAAGGTTAGTACGATTGCTTCCTTTATTAAATAAAAAGCAAAGCAGCAAATCATCGGTCATTGACCTCCTTGAAATGGCCGCAAGAAGTAGTCGTACTGACTTCAACAATAATGTGAGAGAGCTAAAAGGTCAAACACCCACAGATACTTGTGATCATAAAAAAACTATAATTTTAGAAAGGTGTACAACTTGTGGCTTTACTTTTAGACGGAAGGACTTAGAGCTTGAATAAAATAATACTAGATTTATGTGGTGGCACAGGCTCTTGGAGTAAACCATATAAAGAAAATGGCTATGATGTTAGAGTTATAACTTTGCCCGATAACGATGTTAGAGATTATGATCCACCTAAAAATGTTTATGGAATACTGTCTGCTCCACCATGCGACCAGTTTTCTTTTGCTAAAACCACAGGCGAGCCTAGAAAATTATTATCAGCCTGGAGCGTAGTAAGAGCCTGCTTAGATATAATAGCTAAATGTAACACTATAGAAACTCCCTATGCTAAAAAGACAACTCTAAATTTCTGGGCTTTAGAGAATCCTAATGGCTTGCTGAAGAGATTTTTGGGCAAACCCACATATGAATTCAACCCTTATGATTTTGGCGATGGCTATAAAAAGAAGACTTATCTGTGGGGCTGGTTTAAAAACCCAGTAAAAAAACCTATAGAGTGTAATAATGTAAAGTTTGATAGAATGAAGTCTAAAGACATACATAGTGAATATTATGGTATTTTAACAAGAAAAGAAAGACGAGCTATAACTCCTAAAGGGTTTGCACGAGCTTTTTTCGAGGCTAACAGATGAGATATATAGAGAACGATAAAATAATTATAAGTCATAGTTTGGAATATTTAGATTATGTCAGAACTTTAAATTGTTGTGTAACAGGCAGTTCTATGTCAGAGCCACATCACTTGGAGGCCTTAGGTATGGGCGCAAACAGAAAAAAACCAAATATGAAGCATTTTACTTGCGTGCCAGTATGCAGAGAAATACACACAGAGCTCCACGCTAAGGGCATACATTATATGCAGGAGAAGTATCGTATTCAGTTTTGGCAAGAGGCATTTTATATATTAGCTAAATGGTTAATCACTAAAAAAGAGATTATAAGTTGACATTAGTTTACACGGAGGACTGTTATGGACGTAGTATTAAAAAATATAAGTGAGGTCATACCTTATGCTAGAAACCCACGTAAAAACCAGGCGATAGACAAAGTCGCTGCATCTTTAAAAGAGTTTGGTTTTAGACAACCTATAGTGGTTGATAAAGAGATGGTTATTATAGCAGGACACACAAGATTTGCAGCAGCGCAGAAATTAGGCTTAAAAGAAGTCCCTGTGCATATAGCTGATAATATGACACCTGGACAGGTTAAAGCTTATAGGATAGCCGATAATCGAGTGGCACAGGACTCGGAGTGGGACTTAGCTATGCTTAACACAGAATTTACTGATCTATTAGATATAAATTTTGACTTAGATGTTCTGGGCTTTGATCCTAAAGAGCTAGAAGATTTAATTGTCGATAAAGAAGGATTGACTGAAGATGATTGGACTCCTCCAATACCGCCTGAGCCACAGACTAAAGCGGGTGATTTATATATACTAGATAAGCACAAACTTTTATGTGGCGATGCAACCAAAACCGAAGATGTCAGTAAATTGATGGGCGATAACCTAGCCGATCTTATAGTGACCGATCCTCCCTATAATGTTGCGTATGGAGGGGGCAGAGCGGCCCTTTCTAGCGCTCCTGGGGCTAGAGTTAAGGCACATGGGGCTATTATGAATGATGATATGACACCAGATGAGTTTAATATATTTATAGATAAATGCTTTGATAATTATCACAAATATTTAAAAGACCTGGCGTCAGTTTATGTTTTTCATGGTGATTCTAAGACCGAGGCAAAAATAACGTTTGAAACTTATTTTGCAAAATATTTCACTAAGTCTTGCACACTTATTTGGAATAAAGGCTCAGCAGGTTTAGGATATAGTGATTATAGACCATCACACGAGCCAATTTTATATGGTTGGAAAAAAGGAAAAGGCTCGCACTATTGGTGTGGCGACAAAACTAAAAAGACTGTTTTAGATTATAGCAAAGGCAACACTAGGGATTATGTGCATCCTACACAAAAGCCTGTCGGAATACTAACAGAATTAATAAAGAATAGTTCTAAAGGGCAAGATATAGTTATAGACTTTTTCTCTGGCTCTGGAAGCACTCTTATAAGTTGTGAAAAATTAGACAGAGTCTTTTTCGGATTAGAATATGATCCAAAATACTGCGATGTGATAATTAAAAGGTGGGAAGATTTTACAGGGAAAAAAGCTAAACTTGTACAAGACTAAAAAAGGTTTATATTAATTATATGAGAACACCAAAAGTTAGTGACGAAAAATTAGCAGAACTATTATTAAAATATAATGGTATCAAAGAAGTTACGGCTAGAGCTGCAGGGATGTCCAGACAAAATTTACATAAAAGAATAGCTAACTCAGAGCTCCTTCAAGAGTCTGCATCCGAAGGCAAAGAGCGAACATTAGATTTAGCAGAGGCCAAACTAATTCAAGCTCTTAATAGTGGTGAGAACTGGGCTATAAGATTCACGCTTGAAAAATTAGGTGGTGAAAGAGGTTATGCCTCCACACATAATGTGAATCAAAATAGTAAAGTCATCAATATTATTGAAGTGCCAGAGTTGAGTGCCTATGAGCCAAGCATTGATGAAATTAAAGACCTCAACTAACAGCATATGGAAGCCAACCAAAAAGCAGCTTGAGTTTCTTAAAACAGGAAACATCTTTGAAGTTGCTTATCTAGGCGGGGCTGGTTCAGGCAAGTCATCTGTTCTACTTATTGATGCGTGTAGACAGATGATGTACCCAGACGCTAAAGCAGTAATATTTAGAAGAACAACTCGAGAGCTTAGACAGCTTATAGATTATAGTTTTAAAATATATAAAGAATTAGGAGCTATATTTAAAATCCAAGAGTCCTGTTGGATATTTCCTAGCGGTGGTAAAATATTCTTTTCGCATATGGAAACTGAGATGGATAAGTTTCAACACGATGGACAAGAATATTCTGCTGGTGTTTATTTTGATGAAATAACACATTTTAGTGAATCCCAATATCTTTATCTTCACTCTAGAGCCAGGAGTACAAATAAAAACGTTTTTCCTAGAATAAGATGCACTGGCTCACCTGTGGGAAAACATATAGATTGGATTAGAAAAAGATTTATAAAAAATGGAGCTTATGTTATACATAGAGATGAGGACACTAATTTATCTAGATTATATATTCCTGCAACCTTAGATGATAATCCTTATCTAATGCTGAATGATCCACAGTATGAATCTAGATTAAAACTGCAGGGCAACAAATTATACCAGGCTTTAAGGTTTGGTGACTTCTCTCAAATAGAAGGTGTATGCTTTCCTGAAATAACTCAGCATCATATTTTGGATAGTTTCACACCCACTAGCGGTCAAACAATCATTAGAGGTTTTGACTGGGGTTTCACAGCGCCATTCGCAACTCTGTGGTTAGCTGAAACACCTGATAAAGATTTAGTGGTCTTTAAGGAATGGATAGGAACTAAAGATGGAGACAATAAAGGGCTAATGATGTCTGCTGACCAAGTTGCTAAAACTATAAAAATTATAGAAGAAAAAAATAACATAGCTCCATACTTTGCGCCTAGTGATCCAGCCATTTGGGGAAAGCAAAATGTTGGTGATTCTATTGGTGAGATATTTCAAAATAACGGGTTGCTTATGGAACGAGCAAATAACGATCGTATTATGGGAACGCAACAACTTCATATGAGATTGACTATTAATGATCTAACTTCAAAACCTAAATTATTTTTTACCAAAGATTGTCCTATAACTTTGCAGGCGATGCAAAATATACAAGTGGACAAAAGAAATCCAGAAGTATATGACACCACAGGCTTTGACCACCCTGTGGATGCTTTGCGCTATGCGGTGATGGCCAAAACCCTTATACAGGGCGATGTTTACGAGCCAGAGTCTTTTGGTGAAAGAGAGACCGATAGCCAAATCTTTTAAGTTGACAAAGTATGCCTATAGTATAGTATGTATAGTGTAGCCTAAATAAACAAGCTACAAGGAGAAACAAGATGCATATAGCACTAAAAAAATTAAAGGAAGAACAACTAAAAGATTTTTCAATACAAGATCTATTAGATTTATCTTTTTACCTTAAAGAGGATTTATCAGAAGTAACCAAAAATGATTACAAAGATTATGATGAATATGAAAGGTATGAAAAGAAGCAAATAAAAATAAAAACTAATTTAGATTTAGTTTATGACTTATATGCTAGAAAGCTAGTAGAGGAGAAACAAAATGAAAGATAGAATTAACTTACCAGACGAGATTATTAAGATGAATAACTTCGAAGACCTTATGAGACTGCAACTACACTTTGAAATATTAAAGGATGCTTCCTGGAACATGACAGGGGACGATTTTTGGACTTACTGCATGAAGCCTTGGAAAGAAGGAGTCTACGACTCTTACACCACAGAGAAATTCTTAATTTTTCAAAAAAACCCAATAGACTATATAACTAGCTTATCGGGAAACGCCTTGTATCATACTTTAACAGGATTACAAAAATGGTACGAATGGAGGCAGGTAAGAATAATTAACAGAGTAAAAGTAAATTTATATGAGGTGAAAAAATGAAGGACAAATTTTTTATAGAATTAGAGTTTGAGTTTGATGAAGATGACGATAATAATGAAATCTTTATAAACTGGGTGACTGCGAAAAAAAATTATTTAGTAAAAAAAGAACAAAAAGAAGTAAATTTAGATAATTTTAAAAACGCTTTACTTAGACACCTTCATGATTTTTTGCATGACGACTTAGGATGCAACTATAAATTAACTAGAATGGGAGGTAAAAGAGAACAAGGATAGATGGGACATTTTAAAAATTTAGCTCTAGAGAAAGAAAGAAAATCTCTAGAGCTTTTTTGTGGAACAAAAAGCTTTACTAAAATTGCATCTAACTTTGGTTTTGAAACGATGACTCTAGACTCTGAGGAAGAGTTTTCTCCAGATATATGTTGCAATATTTTAGATTTTGATATAGAGATGCTTGACGGTTTTAAACCAGATGTAATATGGGCAAGCCCTCCCTGCACTAAATTTAGCGTTGCATCTATGGGACATCACTGGATAAAAGAAGGCGAAGTAAGAACACCTAAAAGCCAGGGGGCTGTAGAAGCTATTAAAATTATTGTAAAAACAGTTGAAATAATAAAGGCTCTTAAACCTAAATTTTTATATATAGAAAACCCTAGAGGTATGCTTAGAAAATTAGATTTAATCCCTTGGCCTAAAGTCACTGTAACTTATTGTCAATATGGCTTCACTTATATGAAACCAACTGATATTTGGTCTAATAATTATAGCTGGCAAAGATGGCACGCTAAATCTTGCAAGTATGGTGATCCATGTCACGAGCCTGCGCCTAGGGGCTCAAAGGCGGGCATCCAGGGATTAAAAAGTGCAAAAGAAAAGGGTGTTATTCCACCCAATCTAATAAATGAAATTTTAGTATCCACGGAGCAACTTTTATGATTTTTTACGAAGTATCGTTTGCTGAAATAGAAAAACTGTTTCCAGAAGCAACTCATGAGGAACGACTGATTGCTTATTATTTTATGCATTTCACTCCATCTAGGCATAAAGAGATAGGCAATCTGCACTTGTCTTATGAGGTTGCTATGAGACATATGTTTGACTGGGCGCAGTATTTTAAGTCTATTAATAAGTATACAGGCAAGCGTCATTAAGGTATATTCTTAGAGGGTGGCTAATCTAACCTAGATTTTGTTTCTCCAAACATGCCACCCTTTCTGATTGATTTTATAACTTTATTCATTTACTATTTATTCAAATGGCTGTGCTCGACGATTTCGTTAAAATATTTCAAGAAGAAACTAAACCAGAGATGTCTGAACTTGCCGCATCTGATTATTCTTTATATAACAAAAATGGTGAAATAGCGCCATATAATCCAGATACATTAGTTGGTAGAAAAGGCCTTTATATGTACGACCAGATGAGGATTGATGATCAGGTAAAAGCTTGCTTAACTCTTAAAAAGTTTGCAACTTTAGCTCCTAGTTTTCAGATTATACCTGCCTCGGATGATAGTCAGGATATAGAAGTTGCTGAGTTTGTAGAATATTGTTTCGAAAAGATGCAAGGAAATATGACTGACACAGTTTTAGAAATTATGACAGCCTTGGACTTTGGTTATTCAATATCCGAAATAAATTATAAAGAATTTGACACGGGAATCCACAGAGGTAAAATAGGGCTTAAAAATATCAAAACTAAACAGCCTCATTACTATCAGTTTGTTATAGATGAATACTCTAACCTTTTAGACGATGGTATTTTATACCAGGGCAGGGGTTTAGAAGAACGATATCCAATTAATAAATTTATAATATTTAGTTATCAAAAAGAGTTTGGCAATCATTATGGAACATCAGATTTAAGACCTGCTTATCGAGGTTATTGGTCAAAAGATGTCCTTATAAAAATGTGGAACATTTATTTAGAAAGATTCGCTAACCCAACAGTTTTAGGGAAGTATAAAACTAATGATCCATCTGCAAGAAACTCTTTAAGAAATATTTTAGATAACCTTACTGCTAAAACATCTATTACTCACAGGATGGATGAATTTGACATCCAGCTTTTGGAATCTGGTAGAAATGCAACTAACGACTTTGAAAGAGCGCTTAATTTTTATAATAAATCTATTGCCAGGTCTATTCTTATTCCAGATAGACTTATGGCCGAGGGTGACACTGGCGCTTATGCGCAGGCCAAAATACACTTTGATGTTTTTCTATTTGTTATACAAAAACTCAGGTTAGATATCGAAGAGAATGTGATGCAACAACAATTAATAAGAAGATTAGTTGCATATAATTATTCTAATGTTGAGAGTTTGCCGATGTTTAAGTTCAACCCTATGACAGACGAACAAAAATTCCAGCTTAATAGTTTGTTTATAGATGCAGTTCAAAAAGGTGTTATATCACCTACTCTTGAAGATGAAAACATACTTAGACAGAATCTTAACTTCCCAGAAAAAGATATTGAGCCAGACACACCAGAAAATCAAATAACAGAAGAGGCCGACGAGGAAGAGATAGCAGATATTTCAGAAAACAGTTATTCACAAGTTGATCTAAGGCCGACAAAAGAAATGCAGGCAGAAGGCGAGAGAGCTTTAGAATGGAGGAGAGAGTTTGGTAGAGGCGGAACTGAGGTAGGAATAGCTAGAGCTGCTCAACTTAAAAATAGAGAAAATCTTTCACCTAGCACTGTTAAACGTATGAAAAGCTTTTTTGCTAGGCACGAAGTTGATAAAAAAGCAAAAGGTTTTCGAGTAGGCGAAGAGGGCTATCCTAGTAATGGTCGCATAGCTTGGTCTATGTGGGGCGGAGATGCTGGTCAAAGATGGTCAAATTCTAAAGTGGATGAGCTAGAAAGAAAAAGCGCCAGCAATCAGCAAGACGCAAAAGAATATCAATCCGCACGAGACAAAACCTTACAAAATAAAGTTGATAAGCATAATGAAAAATATGGAAACACAAAAACTAAAAAAACAAATTTAAGGACACTTCGTTCTGTGTATAATCGTGGGATTGGAGCCTATAGAGGGAATCCCAGTAGCGTTAGGCCAACAGTGACTTCTAAAGAGCAGTGGGCTATAGCTAGAGTTAACTCTTATCTTTTTGCTTTACGCAACGGCAGATTCCGTAGCGGCAAGCACGACACAGACTTATTTCCTAAAGGACATCCTTTATCTAGTAAAAAAAAAACTAACTCTTATCAATATAGACCAAGTGGCGCTGAGAGAAGAGTCAACTTTAAAAAAATAGCTAATGATCTAGAAACTCTCGAAACTAGGTTTTTAGATCAGGCTAGAAAAGTTATGCTTAAACAACAAGATGGTGTGATAAAATACGTTGAAAATAAAATGAAAAAACAAGCTTTAGACTTCAAAGCAGTCGAAAACTTAGAGCTTAAAAATAAAGGTGAGCTTAAAACAGTTTTTCAAGATGGGTATAAAGCATCTTTTGATGTAGGCAAGGAAACTGCTGACAAAGACCTTCCTAAAAATTTTGCAACTGCCGACGTCGGTGTTGGTCTGTCGACAGCTGAGTTAGAATCCTATTTATTAGGCGAAGCTAGGTTCGAAGTGCAGGAAATAGTTAATCAACTTAACCCACGAGTTCGTCGAGTTTTGCTCGATGGTATAAAAACAGGAAAATCAACTAGCGATATAATTAAAGGTATCACAGGGGCTTTTGCTCCTTTCGTGGCCGATGGAACAGAAATATCTGTGAGCACTGGTCGTGAACTAGAGGCTTATAATTTAAGAACTATCACTAGAACTGCTACGTTAGGCGCATACAATTTTGGTCGTAGATCAAGATATGAGGATAAAGATTTAGAGGGTTTTGTTTTAGGTTATAAGGTTTCACCAGTGTTAGATGAAAGAACATCTGATATTTGTAATCAGATAGCCCTAGATAACGTGCAAATTAAAATAAACGATAAAGAATCTATATCTAGATTAACACCACCGCTACACTATAATTGCAGAACTATTTTAGTCCCTCTTACACCTGAAGATGAGCCAATAGCTTTTTCTAATCAGGAGGTTTTAGGTAAAATAAAAGGTCTAGTGAAGGTTGTATGACAGCCACTAATTCGATAGCCTCATACACTCAAAATCACTTATTTGCAACACAAATTAAAAATAATGCATTTAGATGTTTGAAATGCAACAAATTATTAGCTAAAATAAACTCTAAGGGACTTCTCGCTGGACAAATAAAATGTCCAAGGTGTGGTCAGATAAATGAGGTTTAAGGATGCCATTTAAAACTGAACATGCTGCAAGAATCCAAACCACTTCTGGTGTGACAAATATTAGAAGGGTAAAAGGCCTCGATGACGGTGTAAGTGCCATAGTTGGGACTAAAAACGGAAAGGGTGTTGAAGTCAGCATCCGATTCGACAAAACGAAGTTCTCAGAAACTCGAGCAAAAAAATGGCTTGAGGATAATAATTACAAGCCAATAAAATTTGAACCAGCTATTTCTGGTCAGGGAGATTACAAAATGCCTTATCACACAGATAAAAAAAAGAAAGAGAAGGACATGATGGAGGAAGAAGAAAAAGAAATGGAAATACCAAATCCTAATTCTCCAGATAAAATGCAAAAAGAAAAATATGCAATGGATGACCTCTACACCAATAGAGAAGAAGCAGAAAAAGCTGCTCCAGCTATGGGTTTAGAAGGCTCTCACACTCATCAACATAGAATAGATGGAGAAAATGTTGAGTTCTTTATGCCTGGTAAAAATCATGAAGAGTATCTAAAAGCTAAAGCAGAAATGGAAGCTAAGCAAAATGAAGATAAAGAAAAAGATATGATGGATAAAGACAGAGAAGAAAAAATGGAAGATGAAGATAAAAAGATGGAAGATGAGGATGAGAAAGAAAAGAAAATGTCTAAAGGTGAAGATTGCGATTGTGATAATGATATAGAAGTTTGTGATGATAGTTGCGAAGATGATCCTAAAAATTATGATTATAATCAAACTTTTAATATAGATGGCGTTGAAATTTTCTCCACTGGTGTTTGGAATGGAGATAAATATGCCAAAAAAGATTTAGAGGCTATGGTGACTAACTTTGGTAAAACAGGGTTTGAGCCGCCTATTAAATTAGGTCATAATGAAGACCAACCAGAAATGAAAGATGGCGAGCCAGCATTAGGCTATATAGACAAAATATATACTGCTGGCAACAAATTATTAGCAGATTTTAAAGAAATTCCACAAGTTTTATACGATGCTATGAAGCGTGGAAATTATAAAAGAGTTAGTTCTGAGATTTATTGGAACTACACAAACAATGGCTCTGTACTTGATAGAGTTCTGAAGGCTGTTGCTATACTTGGCACTGAGATTCCAGCGGTTACAAATCTTGAAGCAATCGAGAATCTGTACGCAAAATCTGATGAAAGCCAGGGCGAAACTAAACTATATTATTCACCCAAGGAGAGTGAGCTTATGGAAAAAGATATTACGAAAGAATATCAAGCTTTACAGGATAAAATTAAATCCTTAGAAAAAGCTAATGCCGTAGCAAACGAGGAACTCGAAAAATCACGCACAGAGAAAAAAGAAGCATTGATCAGCCAATTTATTTCTGAGCAGAAAAAAGAAGGTAAAATATTACCATCATTCGAAAAACAACTGTTTGCGCTTTTAAGTTCCACAACTGATAAAAAAGTTTATAGTTACTCAAAAGATGATGAAACTATAGAATTATCACAAAGAGAACTTTTACAAGAAGTAGTTACTAAACTACCAAAATTAATTGAGTTTGCAGAGATATCTGCAGAAGGCGAGTTTATTATCGATAGACAACCTTATAATAGAGCAGGGGACGAAGTTGATAGAAGAGCCCAGCTTTATATTAAACATGGCAAAGTTGAAAAGTATGAAGACGCTGTCAGGTTGGTTTTAAAAGAAGATAAAGACCTACACACAGAGTATGCAAACGAACAAGTACAAAAATAGGAGATAAATTATGTCAGATAAAACAATGATAACAATGATCGCAAATGAAGACCTTGACACAGCTCAGTATAAACTTGTTAATGTCGATGGCGATAATGGTGTTAAATTAAGAGTCGCAGCTGGAGCTCCAGGACTTGGTATCTTAGATAACAAGCCAAAATCAGGTGAAGGCGCAACTGTTATAACACAAGGTGTTACTAGAGCCTTTGCTGGAGCAGCAGTTACAGCTGGGCAATTTTTAACATCAACTGCTAGTGGAACATTTACTAACGCTACTAGTGGACAATATATAATGGGCAAATCCATCACAGGTTGTGCATCAGGAAGTTTATTCCTGCTAGATGTGCAGCATAATGGATATAGAGGATAAAAAAATTTAAAGGAGATAAAAAATGCCAATAGTATCAAGAGACGTACATATTGATAGACCTTTGACAAACCTAGTCGTTGGGTTTGAGCCACAAGGAACAATAGTACAAAATTTTTTACCGATCATAAATGTTAATAAACAAAGTGATCTATATTTTAAATACGACAAAGGTGACTTCTTTAGATTGCCAAGCACAACAAGAAGAGCGCCTAAAACTAAAGGTAGAACAGTGTCATTTAATGTTTCATCTGAAGCTTATTTTGCAAAAAATTATGCTTTAGTAGATGAAATGGATTATGAAACACTAGTTAACCAAGATGATCCGTTAGACCTTAGAGCTAAATCAGCAAGAAATCTTGTTAATTTACTTATGCTAGACATGGACAATAGAGTTGCATCTCAAATTCGTTCCGTATCTAATATGGGAAGTGGAGCAACTGTATCATCTAAATGGAGTTCTAAAACAGCTGGAACAAGTGATCCTTTCGGAGACATTGCAACAGGTAAAAACTTCATTAGGTCAAGCACAGGTTATGACGCTAATACAATCATCTTTGGTAGAACAGCGTACAATGCTTTATTAAAACATGCTGATATTCTAGATAGAATTAAGTTTGTACAAAGAGGTGTTGTAACTTCTGATTTATTAGCTGCTCTATTCGATGTTGAAAATGTCTACATTGGAAGCTCTATCATCAATGGTGGAGAAGAAAATCAGGCAGACTCTTTCACAGACGTTTGGGGTGGAGACACTATTATCGGAAGATTTTCACCAGCTGATGCTGATGGTCGTGATCCATCTTTAATGTATGGATTCAGATGGACTAACCCACTTTTCGGTGCTCCTATGGGTGTCGAAACTTGGTCTGATCCTGACCACAGAAACTTTGATAATATCAGAGTTCAGTATTACCAGGACGAAAAAATTACAGCAAAAGAATTAGGCTATGTCCTAAAAGATTGTGTGTAAATTAATACTTAGGGGGACTGCTTCTGTAGTCCCTCAAGTTAAACCCTCTAAATTAAAAACTAATACCGATGTGCAACTCGCACAAATTAGAAAATATCAAAAAGAACAAAAAGCAAAAAGAAATTTTTGTTTATTCACAAAAATTAGTATATATTAAATAAGTAAAGGACGTGCAAGGGATGCAAGATGATTGCTAAGCGCAGAAAGCTAGGTGACTAGCACTACCCTTTGCACAGATTGCCTATGAGTGACAGAGAAAGGTGGCGACCAACGCAGTATCCAGATTATATGGTTTCCGATAAAGGAAGAGTTAAATCTTTAAAACTTTATAAAGGAAAACACTTTCGCATATTAGCACAAAACCCAGATAAAGACGGATATATGTCTGTGACTTTATATCCCAATAAAAAATATATCAAGAAAAAAGTACATAGATTAGTGGCAGAAGCATTTGTACCAGGTCGAACTAAATTAAAAAAATATGCCTGTCATAAAGATGGTAATAATCAAAATAATCATTGGTCTAATTTGAAATGGGCAACACCAAGAGAAAATGTCCTAGATATGAAAAAACATGGTACCAATAAACAGTGGTGGACATCTGAAAGAAATGTTGCTAGAAAATTAAAACTACAATCAATAAAAAGAATTAAAAGGATCCTCAAAGAGGATAAATCGTGGGGCATACAATCTAGGCTTGCTAGAGAATATAATGTAGCGCCTAAAACAATAAACGATATAAAGAGAGGCAAAAATTGGAAAGATGTAATTTAGATATAGCTATTTTTTGTGCAGGGATGGAACTTAATCCGAAAACACTTCAAGATAAATCTTTAGGAGGTAGTGAAACCGCAGGTGTTTCTATGGCACATGAGCTTGCTAAATTAGGCCATCATGTGATTTTATTCTGCAACACTAATGAAGAAATTATGCACGATGGTGTTAGATATTTGAATGTTGACAAATTTGAAGCCTATGTTAGCTCCTGTCCTCATGATGTTTTTATAGGGCAAAGAATCCCAGATATTTTTCGTGCTAAATTAAAAAGTAAAATAAATATTTTATGGCAGCATGATGTTGCTCAAAAAAGCCAGAGAGCGTCTTTTCATGGTTGTTTGTGGAACTTAGATAAAGTTTTTTGTCTTAGTGATTGGCATATAGATCAATATAAAAGTATTTATAATATTGATGATGATAATAATTTATTTTTTAAGACTTCTAACGGCATAAAACTAATTCCTAAACCTAAAGAAAAAAATAGGCAATCAAAAAGGCTAGTCTACACTAACAGACCTGAAAGAGGTCTTGACAATTTATTATTTAATATTATGCCAATCTTGTGGAAAGCCGATCCAGAGATAGAGTTATGTCTAGCAGGCTATGATAACACACATCCAGATATGGCGGCTTTTTATAACCAGTGCTACGCTAAAGTTGCTGAATATAAAAGCCAGGGATTCAAAATTGCGCATCTAGGAGCTTTAAACAAAAAAGAGTTGTACGAGCTATATAAAACCTGTCAATTATATGTTTATCCCACGGCATTTCACGAAACAAGTTGCATAACGGCTATGGAAAGCCAGATGTGTGGTGTTCCCATGATTACATCGCATTTGGGAGCTTTACCAGAAACTTTAGATCATAAAGGCAATAAATTAATTTTTGAAGATTACAAAAGAAATGAAAATTATAACAAAGAATTTGCAACTGCTGTACTAGACCTTTTAAATAATCCAAAAGAAGTTGACAAAATGCGTGAGGTCTGTTATGAAAAAGCAAAAATTTATGACTGGTCTAATGTTGCCAAACAATGGGATAAATTATTTATAGATATTTTTAAAGAAAAAACAGCTAATAAAAATAGACTAGCCAAGCATCTTTATGAAAGAGAAGATATTATGGCGCTATCAGAGTTAAATAGAGGCGATTTAGCGCACTCAGATGATTTAATCGACCATTATAGCTATATTAATGATAAAGAGGCTTATTTGGCTAAATATGTGGCTCTGGGAGAGCAATACGCAGAAAAAGAGGATAATATAGGCCTACGAAGCTTTTCAAGAGTTCAAGTGGCCTTTAATCTAATAAATAAATATTTAAATGAAGAAAAAATATCTAAACCTAAAATTTTAGACTTTGCATCTGGAATATGTAATGAAGCTGTCCAGATGGCTAATAATTTTGAAGCAGAAGTTCACGCAGTCAATATCTCGGAAGCCGAACATGAGCTTGGAGAAAAAATGATAGAAAAATTTTTAAAGAAAGGTGAAGTCCAGCAGATAACTGCCGATTCTCCAGAAAGTTTAGATCATAAATATGACATATTATTTCTAGGGGAAATCTTGGAACATCAACCTAACCCTAAAAAATTTATCGAGGAGTTTGACCATGTTTTGAAAAAGGGCGCTTTAGTAGTTATAACTGTTCCTTATGGTTTATGGGAAGATGGAAGGCACGCTCACCTTTGGAATTTTGAAAGATATGACTTAAATTTAATATTTGAGAAAAAAGATGAGGTACAGACTCAAATGGTCAGCGGGGCGTTTAATCATAGTAAACAGGATGCTTTAGGCTGGTGGGTTATAAGCTATAAAGAAAATGGTAAGCCTTGTCAGGAAGTTGATTTTGAGAGAAAACTTTTAGTGCAAAATCCAAGAGAAACTGTTTCTGTTTGTATGATTGTCAAAGATGAGGAAAGTATGCTCCACAGATGTTTAAAATCAGTTATGCCTATAGCCGATGAGATAATTATAAATGATACTGGATCAACAGATTCGACTGTTGAAATAGCTAAACAATACGGAGCCAAAATAATAAAAGGTGATTCTCCTTTAGAGGTTGGGTTCGATGTAGCTAGAAATGAAACTATAAGTAAAGCAAAAGGCGACTGGATTTTCTGGATAGATGCTGACGAGGAGTTAATAGATAACACTAATGTTTTTAAATATCTTCGACCAAATTTATTTAATGGATATTCTATAAAACAACATCATTTTACTGTTGATGCAGGTGAGCAGAAAATAGACACACCTATTAGATTATTTAGAAATGGTCAAACCATAAGATTTTATGGACGTATACATGAACATCCAGAGTTAGAAGGAAAAATGAATCAAGGTGTTGGAGCATCAACCATATTAGGTGATGTTCATATAGCCCACGATGGTTATTTAGCAGAGTCTAGAAGACGAGGAAGATTTCACCGAAATATTAATCTAATGAGAAAAGAGTTTGAGGAAAATCCAGAAAGATTATTAACTCAATTTCTGATGCTAAGAGACTATGTTCATGAATCCAGATACGAATGTGAACAAAACCAAGGACAACCAACTCCCTATGCTTTGAAATGCTTAGAAGCTGCAGTCCAAATATGGAAGGATAAGTTTTCAAGCACACCAAATAATTATGTTTTAGATGCATTGATGTTTTATTCTGAAGCTCTAAGAGTGTTAAATAGAGGTCTGGAATATAGATTTAACATCAATGTAGGTAAACAGAATGTACAGCCTGAACGCACTGATCTAGTAGCAAGATTCGAGACTCCAGAGGACTTTGTCAATTTTATAAAAATGACAATAAACGATAAAGCCGAGCCACACGAAGGCATTTTTGCCTAATAAATAAAGAGTTATTTTCTAGTTGACAAACACAGTCCGCAAGCTATAGTTTGGTATGCTTAAAGTTTATAGCATAAGGAGAAGCAAGATGAAAGAAACAAAAGGAAAAAAACTTGCAGAAATTCATGAAGAATTCATGGAAGCAGGAGCAGACTTACGATTTGCTACAAAAGAACATAAAAAAGTAATCGAAAGTCCCCTGGCTTCAGATACAGAAAAAGAGTTATCAGAACGAATTCTAGATTTAATTTCTGAGATGCTTGAAGAAAAAACAGCAAAAAGTCTTAAAGCAACTGAAGCTGTACTAAAAAGTGCAGATTAAAAAATAAAAAGGAGTTAGCCAGTCTCCACAAAACTGGCAAGGAGAAACAAAATGCAAAACAATAATTACATAGAGGGAGCAGAGCTAAAAGCTTTTAAAGCTACTCAAAAACTAAGCAGAGAAACTATCCACTTCACTGCTAAAATATATTATAAAGGAAAACACATAGCTGATGTTTTCAATGACGGGGGCGGAGGCTCGCATCAGATTGACATGATAGATTATGAACTTGGTCAAGAGATGAAAAAAGAGATTCTAAAATTACCTCTTTATGAGTTTAGCAAAGAATTTGCCACACCTTGGGACTGGGAACTCTGGATAACTCAAGAGGTTAGCAAGCACTTATTACAGGAAGATTATAAGAGTGCGCTGAGAACTATGAAAAAGAAACTTCTACTTTATAACGAATATGACAATGAATTTTACACTTTTGCTAAACTTCCTGGATTAGATTATGAATCAGAGAAAACTAAAAAGATGGCTTATAAAGAATTTGGCAAAGAATATCAAATTCTAAACTATATGAGCAAAGAAGAGGTTAACGAAATACAACGCAGTCACAGAGATAGACTGTATAAATAAATTTTAGGGCAACGAGTTAAAGACACATCCGAGAGGGTAAAGGTGGTTGCAAACATCAAGGTCGCTGGGTTGCCCTTTTATTTTGTCGCCTCTATGATAAAATAAAAATATGCCAACCTATACAAACGTAAATAATGTTTTAGAGCTTTATCCACGAATCGGAAGTTATTCTGTTATTACTTCCGCAACTCTAGCTTTTAATATTGACCAGGCAGAAAACGAAATTAACGGCTATTTGAGCAATAACTACACATTACCCTTCTCTTCCAGCCCTCCGATGATTACAACTTTAGCGACTGAATACACAGTCGTAAAAATATTATTAAGATTTTTTACACAAGAGGTTGGCTCTAGAAACGACTATGTTAGCGAAAGACGCAACTATGTCTTTGATATGCTAGATAAAATAAATAGTGGAGATATCGGTCTTACAACTTCATCTGGTGATTTAATAACTTATAACTCTGGAGATACTATTTTCTCTAACACTATGACTTATGATCCCACTTTCACTATGCTAGATGAAACTTTACAGCAGATAGATTCCGACAGATTGGATGATGAATTTGATGCTGTAAGCGACCAAGAATATAATCCTTATTACTGATGTCAGTTAAAATAACAGGTGTTACTAAAGTGACTAACATGGTTAAGCAAGTTAGAGTTGCTATATCTAAAAACACGGCTTTAAAGCAGGCAGGCGTTTTAATAGATAACGAGGTTATTCGTTATTTCATCCAAGGAGGTAATCCAACACGAGGTGGAGCTTGGAAACCAAATAGTCCTGCAACAATAGCCTTGAAAGGAAGCAGTCGACCTTTAATTGATACAGGCGTTTTAAGAGCTAGCTTTAGAGCTAATGTCACAGGCAACACTTTGAAATTTGGGACACCTGTTGAATATGCAAGAGTTAATGAAGAGGGTGATGGTGTTCCACAAAGACCTATGTTGCCATCGGATGCAAAAATAATTGAAATAATAAAAAAGCAGTACAATAATTTAATTGATAATATCAATAAAAGGGGATAAGATAAAATATGGCCATAATCGACTATCTAGCAGTAGAAAACGCTGTTAAAGATTTACTTGCAGCTGATAGCGACACATCTAGCTTTACAGTTTTAATAGAGCCAGACTTTGCTGTTAGATCGGATTTTTGCCCTTGCGTCTTGATCTATTTAGATAGCTACGATTCACCAATAGAGGATGAGCTTATTGGTGGCGCTAAGCCTATGAGAACGTTTTTGACTCTTGAAATTTGGTGTTATGACTTTAGTTTAGATAATTTGCAAGGCGCAACCGCAAGAGATGTTATGTTAGGAAAGGTAAAAGAAGTGTTAAAAAATAGTAGAGATTTAAATGGAACTTGTTTGAACACAGCTTTTTTAGGAGGCAACTTTGATAATCAAAAAGAGACAAGTGGATTAGGTTTTTTAAAAGGTGTCTCTATAAAATTACAGTGTGAAGTACGTGAGTGATTGCCAAAACACAAAAAAGCAGGCAAAATAAAAGTAGTAGAGTGTGATCTACAAGGAGTAAATGATGGGTTACGGAATAGGTGGTTATATATCACTAAGTAAACAAAACAGCGCAGGAACAGCAACAACAAATAGAGTTTATATTCCTTTCAAAAGTGAAAGTTTAACAGAAAATATAGAACAATTACAATCAGAAAATATTTTAGCTAGATTTGACAATCCTAACACTTTAGAGGGTGTTGGAAATATAACTGGCGATATAGTCTTTGAGCCACATCCTATATATATAGGTCATTTCCTTAGAGGTGTCTGCGGAGGCGTTAGCACTACTTTTTCATCATCTAAAGCTATTCATGAATTTTTGCCTGTTCAAACTGACTTTGATGATATTGTCACATTACCTCCTTATACTATAGAAGTTTATAAATCTATAGGATCAGCTTATCAGTATGTGGATGGGCAAATTCACACTCTTGCTCTAAATATAACAGGTGGAGCTATTATGGAATGTACAGCGACAGTTCATGCTAGAACAGTTAATCACGTTGCTAAAGCCACAACTAGTTATATTGATGCCGATCCATTCACTTGGAACGAAACATCCCTTTCAGTAGGAGCAACTGGGAATGGAGAGTTTGAGTCAGCCACTATTACAATAACAAATCCTATTGAGGGAGTTGTCACTTTAAACGGCACTAAAACAGAAGCTAAATTAAAAAGGTCTGGCTTTAGAACAATAACTATCAATGGCGACCAAGATTTTGCAAACCAGACTGAATATAATGCTTTTAGACAACAATCTAGAAGACGATTCATTTTTTCAATAACAGGAGACAGCATCGGTGGAGGTAATAATAATTTTATATCTATTGATGCTCCGCAAGTTAATTACACATCCTTTGCTTTTCCTATAGCAGGAGCTGGCAGAATAACAGCATCCTATGAAGGAAACTGCGAGTTTGATACATCATCAAGCTATGCCGCTAGGATAACAGTACAAAATACACAAACCGCTTATTAAAGGAGAAGCCCATGAAGCTCGAAATAGCAGATAAATCTGTTGAAATAAAACAAGCAAAAGCCAAACATATTCTTGTTATAGAACAAAAACTTAACAAGCCAATATCAAAAATTGGTAGCGATCCATCTTTTAGCGACTTATTCATCATTTTTTCTGTGGCTGTCACAGCTAATGACTCAACTATTACTGATGACTGGCTAGAAGAAAATGTTGGATTTGAACTCATGCCAAAAATGGCGGAGGTCATTCAAGCTTTTTTGGAAATTCCTCAAAGCTAGATAAAAACTTTTATCAAATAGTCGATTTATTTGGTAGTGAATATGGCTGGACTATAGAGACTATAGAGAACTTAACAGCTGATGAAATACAGCAGTTAATACACATAATAAATAAACGTAATAGACAATCTATTAAGAGACAGTAAAATATAACTATGGCCAACAATATTGAAATAATTATCAAATCTATTGACCAGTCAACAGCTGTCTTAAAAAAAGTAGAAAAAAACACAAGTCAACTATCACAACAGACAGATAAGTTAAAAAAATCAAACGAAGAGGTAACTAAAAGTTTTAGTGTTTTAAAAACAGCGGCCATGGCTTATGCTGCTTTTTTAGCTGGAACATTTATTAAAGATTTAGTATCTGTTGGGCAGCAAATAGAAAGCCTGCAAGTAAGACTGAATGCACTTTTTGGCTCAACTGAAGAGGGCGCTAAAGCTTTCCAGGTGATGACAGACTTTGCCAGCAAAGTTCCTTTTTCTCTGGAACAGATTCAGATGGCTTCAGGAAACCTTGCAGTTGTTGCTGATGATGCAGATGATCTAGCTAAATTATTACAGATAACAGGTAACGTTGCAGCTACAACAGGGCTTGACTTTAGAACGACAGCTGAACAAATACAGAGGTCTTTTTCTGGTGGTATAGCTAGCGCTGACATATTTAGGGAAAGAGGCGTTAGGGCTATGCTAGGTTTCGAAGCTGGAGCAACAGTTTCAATAGAGGACACTATAGCAGCTTTTGAGAGAGTTTTTGGTGAAGGTGGCGAATTTGGAAAAATGACAGACAAATTAGCAAACACCTTTGAGGGTACTCTGTCTATGATTGGGGACTCTGTTTTTAATTTTAAAAGAGTTATTAACGAAGGGTTTTTTGCTGCAATCAAAGATAATGCACAAGGCCTTTTAAATTTTTTACAAACTAACGCTACAGAAATAGAAAACTTTGCTAGGGTAGTAGGAACTATTTTAGGACAAGCTGTTAACATATTAGGCAAAGCCTTTGCGATAGTTGCCGATAATGCTGAATTATTACTCAGAGCTTTAGGAGCTCTTATTGCTTTAAAAATTGGTAGTTTATTTATCAAATTAGCTCTTGCGATAAGAACAGCAACATTAGCTATGATTAGTTTCAATCTTGCAACTAAACAAAACATTTTTTTTGCTATAACTGGTTTATTAATAGCTTTTATAGACAAAATCATTGAGGCTGCTAAATTTTTAATTGATTTAGCAAAAATCTTTTTTGATCTAAATGAACAAATGAGAGACACTGAGAAGACTTTAAAAGGTGTCAAAGATGGAGCTGAAAGCGTAGGTGGGAGTTTAGATGGATTAAAAGATAAACCAAATATTGTGGCTGAAGCATTCAGCGGTGGTTTTAAAGAAGTAATTGAAAGTACTATGGGCTCTGTCGAAACAATAGTCACTGATACAGGTAGAGCTTTTGCACAAAGTTTTGTCGGAGCTGTCGATGCAGTTGGCGTGGCTTTTGCAGATATGGTTATAGCTATGGACTTTAGCAAAGAAGCATTTAAAAACATATTCAAAGATATGGCAAGAGAAGTAGTTAGACAAGTTGCAATAATGATAGCTAGATTAGTTGCTTTAAAAGCTATGCAAGTTGCAGTGGGTATGCCTGCTGGCGGAGGTGGGGGAGGATTTTTATCACAGATTCCTATAGTCAGAGATATCCCAATCATTGGTGGATTGTTTGCTAAGGGAGGAGTAGTTGAAGGTGGATTGAAAGGTTTACCATCATTTGCTAATGGTGGTGTGACAACCCAGCCTCAGTTGGCTTTAATAGGAGATAATCCTAATAATAGAGAAGCTGTTGTTCCTTTGCCAGATGGACGTTCTATTCCTGTTAGTTTGCAAGGTGATGGCGGTGGAGTGCAAACTATAGGGACTATAAATATTTTGCCAAACGCAAATCTAGATCAGGCGCTAATAGATAAACCTATGTCTTACTGGAAAAACTTCACAGAAAGCAAAATTTTACCAGCTCTTAATTCTCTAGGAAAAAGCGGAGCGACCACAACTTTAAACTTCAAGGAGTCTAGATAGTGAGTATGTTATTAGGATTGCCTAATTCTGGATACGTAACCTTAGATGATACAGCTCAATATGGTTATGAATTTAGCAGAGTTTTAGATAAAAAAGACATAAGAACAACTGGTGGAAAATTATTCACTTATATAGTTCCTGATGGTCAGTATAGAAGATTTACGATCCCAGCAACTTTTGTTAACTCATCAGATAGATCGGTCATAAACAGTTTTTTTGTCACTGGAACAGATATAAGATTTATTGAAGATGATACTTTTGCAAATAGTTTTTTCACTGTTAGGATAGTGGGCATAGAAGAGCCTTTCCAAAATTATGTAAAACCTTATTTTAGACAGTTGTATCAAGGAACTATTACTTTGGAGGAAGTGTGAACAAAAAATTTTGGTTAGGAATTTTCTGCTATTTTACTGGATTGGTTTGTTTAGTTCAAGGTTTTTGGTTAATATTTTATTAATGTTATAATCATAAAGAGGTTTAATTTAGCATGGCACACATATACGACACTTTTAGACAATTTTTAGCTAACGGAAGCGTTAATCTTGCTACGCAAACTATAGGTATTACTTTAGTTAACACTACTCTTTATACTTTTAATGCTGCACACGATCATCTTAATGACATCCCTGTGGCTGCTCGAATAGCATCGACCTCTTTAACTAATGTGCAAGTTTCATCTGGACGTTTAGATGCTGATAACATAACTTTAACAGTTGCAGCAAACTCATCTATTAATGGTGTTGTTTTATTTGTTAGCACAGCTAATTCAAGCACATCACCTTTGATGTTTATACAATCTGAGGGGGCGACTTTTCCAGTTAATCCAGATGGAGGACAGATAAATATCACTTTCCCTTCTAGTGATCCATTTATATTAAAAATCTGATGGCATTACAAGGGTTAGTAGAAGTAGGAAGTGTAATACAAGTTGTAACATCTAACAAAACAGATACATTTACAACCACATCACCAGCTGAAACAGCTTTTGTAGACACAGGTCTAAGTGTTTCAATCACACCAAAATTTAGTAATAGTAATATTTTAATTTTATGGAATATGTGTATTGGAGCAACTGCTGATAATGTAACGTATATGAAATTACAAAGAGGAACAACTGATATATTACTTGGGGATGCTTCAAGCACTAGAATTAGAATGTCACAAGGACAGGGTGGTGGTTATGCCAGTAATTTATGGAAAATTGATGTTGCTGCTGGTTCATTTTTAGATTCTCCAGGAACAATCGCTGCAACAACTTATAGATGGGTTTGGGCAAGTAACGGCTTCGCCACATCAACTATGAATAGAAGTGGTCGTGATCATACAACCACAAATGATGAGGATGGTAGAACTGTATCAACAATAACAGCAATAGAGGTAGCAGGATAAAAGGAGATAAATTATGACAGATATAATATCAGCAATTTTAGCTTTAGATCCAAATGCACAAGTAAGTGTTCATGGGGAAACTTTAGATGGAATCACTTGGCATGATGGCAATCCGAACAATATTACTGATGAGCAGATAACTGCTAAACAAGTAGAATTAAAAACAATCTATGATTCTTTACAATATCAAAGAGATAGAAAAAAAGAATACCCAAGTATTGAAGACCAATTAGATGACTTGTATCATAATGGTATTGATGGTTGGAAAACAACTATTAAAGCAGTAAAGGACAAATATCCAAAGGAGTAAATAATGGCAATAGCAGGAGCGATAGGGATCATTGGAGCAAATGAAATAGAAGATGGCGCTGTAACAAATGATAAATTAGCAGGAAGTATTGCAAATGATAAATTAGTTAACGATAGTGTTATAGTTAATGGAACATCAATAGATTTGGGTGCTTCAGAAACTATAACTGCTGGTAAAATTTTACAAGTAGTAAATTCAATTAAGACAGATACATTATCTAGTGCAGGTGCAGGTGCATGGAATGATATTGGTTTATCTGTTGCAATTACACCATCATCTACATCATCTAAAATTTTTGTAAGTGTTTCTGTAAGTGGTTCATTAAACAATTCTAATACTTGGTTAAAAATTTTAAGAGGTACAACAGACCTAGGTTTGGGTGATGCTGGTAGTTCAAGACTAAGATGTACTTTTGGTAATTTGTATCAATATGGAGAT
>CEUT01047172.1_pt1 | contig 34179 bp, 14 predicted proteins | sample 531401 | NCBI WGS metagenome assembly CEUT01 (sample SAMEA2622821, study PRJEB7988) | marine metagenome | biome: marine biome (ENVO:00000447); feature: surface water layer (ENVO:00002042); material: "saline water (ENVO:00002010), including plankton (ENVO:xxxxxxxx)" | depth 5 m | reverse complement strand
AGCAACCTCAACCGTCTGCGTGAAAAGTATAGAACTTTTAGACAAAAGTGGGACAATGGTGAGGTATGAATAATGGCAAAACAAAATTTAAATCAACTGATAGACAAGGCTTTAGATAATATCACAGCCGATAGAGAAGAAACTAAAGAGCTTCTGGCTGATCTTAAAGATTATTTAGCAGGGAGTCAAGACAGATATACAGAAGTTGGAACAGTCGCTGCAAAATACGTTGAGACTTTGCAGCGGTCAAATGAACAGTTAGTCAAACTAGCAGCCTTGGTTCATAAAAAAGACTCAAACAGAGGATCGGATTCTTTTACGGAAGGAGATAAAGAGCAACTGTTTGATCTTATCCAGAAGGCAAACTAAGAATGGCAAAGCCTAGAAATAAGAACCTGCTTACAAGTTATGGCTTATTGAATGATATGACCCCATCCCCAAAGCCGGGAAAATCTGTTGGTCGTTCAACCTTTACAAATACATTACACTCACAAGTAAGACAGTCTTTTACAAATGAAGTATTAGCAAATAAAAAAGAATTTTTAGCTATAGTTCTTCGTGATGAGAACTACTACACACGAGACACTCCTCCCAATAATAGCCCTCAAGCCATAGCCCCAAATACGTTTGCCGGCGATACTGTCAAAATGGTAAAGGTTAGGGCAGCTATACCCGAAATACATACTGCTTTACCACTACCACAAAATTCCAATCAACATGAAATCATTGATCTTTACCCAGTTTTTACTTGTAGTAGAGATACTGTCAGTGGACGCCAACCTGCAATTGGCGAAATAATAAGGGTTACTTTTGGTGATTTAAAAACATTATCGCAACCAACCATTTTGGGCTTGGTTAGTACGGGTAATAAAATACCCGGTGCTCATTTTGAGATCGCAGAAAGATGTGATGATTTAACTAAGCGAAAGATGAAGGCTAAGGCAGCCGGTCGTGCTGCTCTTCAAACACCTGATCTGTCTAAAGCAACCAATCCCACTCCAGGCGGGGCAGAAGGTGTAGGTGACAATTATGACAGAGCACTTCGGATCGTACAAAGATTAAAAGCTGATCCAGCTATAGATAATTTTGATCTTCCAGTTGAAGTCTTGTTAGGTTTTATGGCAGTAGAAAGTAAAGGACAAGCAAATGTACTAAGGTTTGAGCCACACATCTTTCTGGGCAAAGGGGCTGGCTGGATGAAGATCAATGGTAAGAGAGGTAGACCCGAACTCAAAGGACCAATGCCAGATGGTGTACCTTTTAAAAGACCAGGCAAAAAAGCTTGGTCTTTGCTATCCTCTGAAACAAATAGAAATGCGTTTGAGAATGCCATGAGGCACGATTCATTGTGGGCTGTTTATTCAACTTCTTTCGGAACATATCAGGTTATGGGGTTTCATGTTATTGATTCTAACAAAAGAACTTACACGGGTGGTAAAACACCCGAAGAATTTTATGAAAATTTTAATAAAAATCCTGAGTTAGTATCTGATGAGATGATATATTTTTGGATAAAGAAAAATAAGAATTGGAGAGATGTAATAACCAACGCCGATGACCCTGACAATCTAAGCGAACAAGATTTGAAGGACCTCATAAAGTTCTTTAATGGTGCTGGACAGGTTGAGGCATACTTTAGCCGAATTGGTGGGGGCCTTAAAAAGACTTATGAGCAGGCAAAAGTAACAGTAGCCGAAAGAAGAAGGCAAGCAGTAGTCAACCCAGAACCTGTTATCCCTTCTTCTCAACCGACATCTTCACCTACAACAACTCAACCCCCTGATCAAAATCAGATTCGTAATCAAAGATTTTCAGAAAATGAACCAAGAAGAGCAGAACTTGAAACAGTTGAATCAGACGTTCCTTGTGGTGATGATTCATTAACTCAACGTAAAAAAGATAAAGAATCTACAGTAGAGTGTGGAAAAAGTATGAGACTTGGTGATATAAGAACAACATCAGAAGAAACCCCATCGCCGGATGAACTGGATACTGCAACGCCAGATAGGATAACCAACGAGGCTATTCGGAAACTTCATCCAAAGTTGAGGCAAATGGCTGTAGACTTCATAAGCGATGCTTATATGCAAGGGTATAATTTAAGGATAGTTCGTGGACTTGTATCCGAAGAGGAACAAAGTAGCGCACATACTGAATATAAAGAAAACCCCAGTGGTACAGATGGTAGTCAATTTATTTACTATAACGAAATAAGAAAAAGAAGAGGTGAAAACAGACCAGGGGGAGACATCCATCAATATGGTTTAGCTTTTGAAGTAGTCGATCTAGACCATAGTTTTTATCAAAGTGGTGTCACATCCTCCGTCAAACCTTTTGATAGAGATCGGTGGAAAAAAATTGGTGCGATAGGACAAAAACATTTTCTGTTATGGCGTGGCGCAATGGAAAAATCTCCCAATGCAGCAGACTTAATTCAATTTCAGTACCCTGATAAACCTGATATAAGAGGGGCTGATGGATTACTGGACAGAAAACGAACTGGCAAAGTAGATAAAGATGGATATGTACTTATTTAAAACAAGGGAAAATAATAATGGCTAAAACGAAAGCAGTTATTCGCACTGGTGTCCCAACGATAAAGATGGATTTCCAAAAGCTCATCAACAATGTTGATGCCCATGGTGGGGGTATATTCCAAGATCGAATGTTTGAAGCTCATCCAAATTATAATGCAGCACCATCAGAGTCAATAATTGAAGGAGAGAATAATAATTTCATTGTTTTAGGTAGAGATAGACCAAATACAATAGACACAGGCTATGGTGCAGTTGGTGATACCCACACCGGAAGAATAGACATTATCTGTGGGATGCAAGGAATAAAAGCTAAAGAGGAAAACGAAGATGGGCTTAGGGTGTACACAGACCCAGACCCCATATTGGATGCCGCTAGGATTTACATATGTCAAAAAACTGATGTTGATGACAACTTCTATATTAATGATGGAAAAGTAGGAAACCATAAGACTAGATCTGCTATAGCAATAAAGGCAGATGGAGTTAGGATTATTGGAAGAGAGGGAATAAAACTTGTCACAGGTATTGATAAGTATAATTCTCAAGGAGTGGCAATATCAAAAGTAACTGGAATTGACCTAATGGCAGGAAATTTTGAACAAGAATTAGAACCTATACCAAAAGGCAAGAAATTAGCAACTGCCCTTGAGGAGTTAACAAAATTAGTTGCAAATTTAAATGATATTGTTACAAAGTTATCTACTAATCAGATAAAACTAATACAAGATCTGATGGCTCACACACACATTTCAGTTCCTGTGGTTGGTGGACCTACGTCTCCATCTGTTGACTTTTTAGCCAGCGGTGCCACGAGGCTAGTTGATTCAGCTAAAATTATAGCAGATTTGACAAAACATCAAGTTAATTGTGGCACTCACAAAATAAATTTCTATATTCCATCTGGAAAAACATATATTAACAGCAAATACAATAATACGAATTAAAACATGGCAAGTAACAGAGACATAAATTACGAAGACTGGACAAAGAACATTCCTCTTAGAGAGGAGGTTGCAAAAGCATATAAGAATTTATCCGATGGATATTATTACTCTGTCGTAAAAACAAGATTACCATCTCCCACACCAGACCCAGATAATGCAAGTAATACTATCTATAAACCAATGTCACTTGAGGAATTGAATGGTGAAGATAACAACAACAGAGATAGGTTAGCATTTCAAGCGATCCGAAAAATATATAAAAAATTGATCAAAGATCTACGTTATGATGCTTTCCGAGCCGGGGGTTTTATTGAGGGCGGTGTCCGGGGCGACCAAGATTTTGGATCTGGAATTCAAGAATTTGGACCAAATATAGATTTTAGTTATGAATGGTCAAGAGAACAAAGTCCAAACGGAAAATATCTTTTTTGTATTCGTATGTCACAAAATTTTGTAGACAAATATATTTGGCAAGGTAATCCAAGTGAACCTTCTGATGCCGGACTAACTCCTGCTTTGGTCCCTCTTGGGGGTCCTGCGTCGAGAAATCAAAACGAGCTTTCAAAAAAGTTGTCTCCGATAACAAAATCTTTTTTATTGCAAGATATAGAAAAAGATATTGATAATGCAACAACAGTTCTTCAAGAGTACAAAACCTTACTTGAGAAAGAAAACATAACCCCAGAGGACATAAATGGGTTTGATATTTCCAAAGAAATAAGACTGTACAGAAAATCAGCTAAGAAAATTAAAAGCCTTATGAAGGAGAATGAAATATCATTTAATGAGGAAAAATTTACAGAAAGACACACTGTAGAATTCTTGTTTGATAAAGATTTCTTTCCTTTAGCATTTACCTATGATGACCCAGATAATTTAAGACAATCCCAGGAGTTTTATTATTACAATGGTTTTAATAGAAGAGATTTAAGTAACGATGAACTTGAAGGAATAGACCCAGTATTTGTTCCTAAAGGAGTTCAAGTAACAGAAGAAATAGAAAGAAAAATTAACGATGGTAATATTTTAGAGAGAACACAGAATATAATGGTGGGCTGGACGCCTACCACCTATTCTCTGTTAGCCAATACTGATAAAATCTTAGAACAAAAAGGAAATATAGGAACAAGCGACTTAAAACCTTGGACTGAATTTTTAGCAGAATGTGTACACCCTAATCCATGCTTTAGGGTTGGAGAAATTAAAAACAAAACACCAAAAAGGGAGGATCAACTACCTGCTTTGGTTGAAATACCAAAAGAAGAAGATAAAGTCCAACGTGCAGCAAAAAGATCCAAAGAGTTCAATATAATTGAAGATCCTATCATCAATTGTTCTGCTGATTTAGATGATATGTTTGATGGTCTAGAGGGTTTATATGACCTAGTTCTAAATAGATTTTCTATGAAACAGTTAATCAGTGCTGCTGCTGAAAAAACAAAAAATGAAATGCGTAATCAGGCTGCCATATTTGCAAATGAACTGGAACAAGGTGTAGAGGAGCAAATTAATAAAGTTGTAGATTTAGCACTCTCTGAATTAGATTGTGCTGTAGACATAGTTCAGGGCAAATTAGAAGATAAGTTTTTATCACCAATAAAAGAATTGCCAGTTGTCGGGGATTTATTAGCAGATTTTGACCCACCAGATTTAACTTTTGAAGCACCAAGTTTTCAAATAGAAAGCTGGATATCTGCCGTAAGGACACAAATTATAGATTTAGCAATAGATTTAATAGAATCTTTGATAATGAAGAAAATAACTGACTTGGTTAAAGACTTTTTAGGTTGTGATGACGAAACAATAATTGACGGCATAACTGACAGGGGTGGTGGTTTATTTGAACCATTCTCTAAGGCAGCATTTGGTCAAGCAAAAATGTCTGACTTTATTCCTGTAGAATCAATTAGTGATCTTGCTGAGTCGGCAGGTATACCACAGGATAAAATAGAAATTTTACACGATTCTTTATCTGATGTTACAACACCACGAGAGATATTATCCCTATTAAGAGGTGAAGCGACAAACGAAATTTTAGGTCGTATTTCAACAATAATTGATGATGTATTACAGGATTTACTCATTGAACCACATGAAGTTGTAACTTATTTAGGCAGAGTTGGTGATACTGTAGACCAAGATGTTAAAAATCAAATTGCTGCTGAAAAGACTGAGGCAGTTTTTTGCAATGATTTAGACTATGAAGATGCTGCTGCTGTTATTAGAGATATCTTGGGAGATAGGGCAAACCAAGAAGCAAAATCCGCATTTGATAGAAACAAACAAAAAATCAGATCATTGTGTGGAATACAGGAAGAGGTTCAACAGGATTTAACGAGTAAAATAGAAAACTTAAGGATGCCCTCAGCCGCCAGTCAGGTACTGCAAATGACCTGCGGCGCAGTCAACCAGGCACACATTGCAATATTAGACACTTATCTAGCCAACTATGCAAATAGGACAAGAGAGGGCGATATTCGGGTTAATGATGGGCTCGCAAATGGATATCAATCTTTCTTTAATAGAGCTATCCAAATATATTCCAGTGATTATCCTGTAATCCGGTATGGAAGATTTCCAGATCAAGATGGTCAACCATATTATTATAGATTTGGAAATTGGATTCTAGGGGTCTCTAGTGTTGCAGATGGTGACGTTGAAAATATACAATTTGTAATTTCCAATAGACAAACACCACACCGCAACGAGGCGAGCATAGCTAGGCACTCCTTTGTGAGACCCGAAGGTAGTAGATTGGCAACTGAGGGGCGGGCGAGCGAGGTGTATCCATTGCAAGTCAACAAAGCTTTCAATGGACAATTTGAGCGAGATCCTGGTGATGAAACAAGTCTTTTATTTTATTATGATATATTGCTAAATAACGACTCAACCAAAGAGGATCTAAATTTTACCTACACGAATCTTGGACCTAAAACTCGTTTTAGAGAAAAGCTTTTGTCAAAGGCAAATAATTGTTATAAAATCTTAAATGAATATAACCCAGAGCTAACAGTTAAAGATAGTTTAAACGGCGTGCTTTTAAAGAGTCAAGACACAGCTTGTTTATCTGCTTTATTGAGTCGTTTATTCCCCTTTTTCATCTCAACCATATTTACACTACAGCGAGATACTGACTCCAACGGAAACACAATTACAGGTGCAAACCGATTGGCTCCAAGATTTTATCAAAATGATACGGTAACAAACAAACTCATTACAGATTACTTGTACAACTCGTTATTTAGGTCGTATACGGACAACTGGTTAACAGAGACTACAAATATTAAATTACCCATTGGTATGAGAAGAGCAATATTAGAAAGATCGGAGCAAATTTATGCAGCATTTTCTAGTCAAAATAGTTATGGAACCGACGGGTTTATCTCCCCAGGAATTGAAGAGGTTCTAGTTTCAGAGAGGGATGGAGGGGAGAACACTCCACAACCACCTGAACAGGATTGGTATGAGCGAATAGGTGATAATGTTCCTACACAAGATTATGTGGATGAGCAACCTGAACAAAAAATGTATACTAAAAAGTTGATTTCTCTATTACTAAATTATTTCTTAAGCGAGTCCTCACAAGAAATCTCAAGTAATGCTGAAAAATTGAACGCTTCACTAATGCGAAGAATACCATCTGCTGGGGGTGATCATAATGTAACCTTTCCTTTACAACCTTTAGTGGCTTTGTTTGTTATAAGAGGGTTTCACGATAATAACGGATGGTTATTAGCAACGGAAAATCCTTACGAGGAAGATTCTGATTTTAAGAAATACCGGGATGCCGCACTACAAATATATCAAAAATCCCGTGAAGATGATGAAACCCGCCTAAGTACATTATAGGGGAGATATTATAGTGACATCTAAACATGGAATTTCAGTAAAACTGCCTTTAATTTATGATCCTTCTGACGGACCATATAAATTGAACAAAAGGATGAAAGAGGTAGTTCGTCAAAACTTTAAAAACCTTGTCCTAACAGCACCGGGTGAAAGAGTTATGGACCCAAATTTTGGTGTCGGGCTAAGAAACTATTTATTTGAGCAAATATCAGAGACACTTTTTACAAAAATATCGGCAAGAATCAGAACACAAGTTAAAAGATATTTATCTTTTGTGACTGTTGAATTTATTACTTTTGATAGTATGGACACAAATCCAGACCTTGGACCAAACGAAGTTCAAGTGACAATTCGTTATAATATCTTACCTCTTGATGCTGAGGATACTCTTTCAATTACCGCAGAAACAAACTAGATATTGTAATATGAGGACATGATAAAATGGCAAAAAGACCAATAAGATATACTAGTAGAGATTTTGATTCAATCAAAGCTAATTTAGTAAATTACGCAAAACGTTATTATCCGGACAGTTTTAAAGATTTTAATGATGCTTCATTTGGGGCATTGATGTTAGACACTGTTGCATATGTGGGTGATGTTCTTTCTTTTTATTTAGACTATCAAACAAACGAAAATTTCTTAGACTCAGCTATTGAAACAAGAAATATAGCAAGAGTTGGTCGTAAATTAGGATTTAGAGAAACCGGTGCTCCGTCTTCAACAGGAGTTGTAGCTTTTTATGCGATTGTACCGGCAGCAACTAACGGAGAAGGACCTGACGCAAAACATATCCCCACAATAAAAAAAGATTCAATTGTTGGTTCTGATGATGGTAATAGTTTTTTACTTACTGAAGACATAGACTTTAAAGCTCCTAATAATGAGGTTGTTGTTGCAACAGTTGACAACACAACCGGTGCCCCAACCAATTTTGCTATTAAAGCATATGGTAACGTCATTTCAGGCGAATTTAAACAAGAAACTTTTACAGTTGGTGAATATCAAAAGTTTCTACGGCTTAATTTGGGGGGTGCAAATATAACTGAAGTTATCTCTATAGAGGACAGCGAGGGTAGGGTTTTTCATGAGGTTCCCTTCTTATCGCAGGATGTAGTTTATGCAGAAATACCAAACATTAGCACAGATGAAGATGAAAGAGAAAAGGCACCGTTTGTACTTAAGGCGAGACCAGTCCCCAGAAGGTTTACTGTTGACTTTATAGAGGGTAATGCTTTTATCCAATTTGGTTATGGATCTGATTCTAATCTTACCGAAGATGTGGTCGCTGATCCTGCGGAGGTTACTTTAGATACTTTTGGTCGAAGTCATGTTACTGATGACTCTTTTGATCCATCTAGGTTGTTAAAAACAGATAAATTTGGAATTGTTCCAACAAATACAACACTAACTGTAACTTACAGGTCCAATAGTACAGATAACGTTAACGCCGCAATTGGATCTGTTAATAGGGTTATAGAGGCAAATGTAATTTTTGAAGGACCAGATCGGTCGGTATTAACTAGTGCTGACGATGTTATCAACTCTATAGAGTGTTTTAATGAAGAGCCCATATTAGGGGACGTAACTAAAGTTAGTGCTGAAGAGATGAGAACTTTAGCATATGATAACTTTGCTGCACAAAACAGAGCAGTAACAAAACAAGATTATGCTGCATTAGCTTATAGAATGCCGGCTAAATTTGGTGCCATCAAGAGGGTAAACATTTTAAGAGACGATGACGCATTTAAGAGAAATCTTAACATGTATGTTTTGTCTGAGGATGTTAACGGTAATTTTGTAAAAGCCACAGACACCATTAAAAACAATTTGAGGTCTTGGCTTGCTCGTTATAAAATGATCAACGATACGATTGATATATTTGATGGCGAGATTATCAATCTAAAAATATCCTATGAAGTTGTATCTGGGTTTGATGTTAATAAATTTGATCTCTTAACAAGATGCAACGAGGCTTTAGCAGAAAAATTTAACATTAAATTTAATTTAGGGGAATCATTTTACATTTCTGATGTTTATGTTACACTTAATGCTGTACCTGGCGTTGTTGATACAACCAATGTAGTTGTAGAACCATCAAGACTTTCAGGGTATAGTCAATTCCCTTTCAACTTGAGGGAGAACTTATCAAACGATGGTAGAATTTTGGCAGCACCAGAAAAAATAGCATTTGAGATTAAAGATCCTAATGTTGATATAACGGGAGTGATTAAATAATGGCTATCAAAAGATATGTCGCAGAGAGTGATAATACGATAACCAATGCCTTTGAGGCAAACCTGACAACCAGGGGGACTGGCTCAAATATGGGGGCAGCGGATATTTTGGAAGTTTTTACAATTCACGGTCAGACGTCTGCCAGTGTCAGCGCAACAAGTGCTGAACAGGCAAGAATATTAATTCAATTCCCAGTTTCTGGGACAAATACAGCTATTGAGACAATACACAGGGATAGAGCCAATGGAGTTATACCAACAAATGGAAATGTTAGTTTTTATCTTAGGATGTTCAATGCCCCACATGCAGAGACTTTACCTGAGAACTATGACTTAGACATTAAAAAAATGACAGCAGCCTGGTCAGAGGGAAGAGGTCTTGATATGGATGAATATCAGGATATAGGATTCTCAAACTGGGCAAAAAGAAATAGCACGACTGCCTGGTCAGCCGGCGGTGCAGAGGGTAATTATGACAACATAACGTCAACAAATTTTCTTATCGGAGACGAAGATTTAGAAGTTGACGTTACTTCGACTGTTGAGGCTTGGTTATCTTCTCCCGCTACAAACTATGGGTTTATGATTAGAAATACGAACGCTCAAATATCAGGTTCAGAGGGATCATATTATACCAAAAAGTTCTTTGGAAGGGGTACACAATTTCACTTTAAAAGACCTGTTATAGAAGCTAGGTGGGATTCTAGCAGAAAAGATCAGAGAGCTAATTTTATCCTTAGTAGTAGTTTAGTTACGGCAGCCAATAATGTTAATACTTTGTGGTTATATAACAGACTTAGAGGTGTCTTAACTGATATACCAAGTTTAGCTAGCAATAAAATGGACGTTACTGTTTTTTCATCCTCTGTAGATGGAGTTCCAAAAGGGGACGCTGTAACTTTGATAAAATCAGATGGCTCAAATGTAACTTCTATAGAAGCAGGTAGAGCTACTGAAAACGGTGTTACATTGACAGGAATTTACACGGCTTCATTTACAACAGCAAATACTGCATCGGTATTTCTTGACGTTTGGTCAACAGGTAGTGGTGATTCAAAACGAACATTTCACACAGGATCTTTTGAGCCATTATCACAACAAGCTTCAAATTCGGATTCATCTATGTCTTTTACCTCAAAAATAACAAACCTAAAATCATCATATACTACAGAAGAAGAGCCAAGGCTTAATTTGTTTGTTAGACAAAAAAACTGGAATCCGAACATTTATACGGTAGCAACATCTGAAGTTTTACCAACAATTATAGATGATGCTTTTTATGAGGTGTATAGACTGACTGATGACACTATAGCAATTCCATATGGAACGGGAAGTGATAATCAAACTAAACTGTCGTACGACAAGGATGGAAATTATTTTAATCTTGATATGAAACTTTTGGAGTCAGGATACGCATATGGAATCCGTTTCGTTTACTATTTACAGGGACAGTATAGAGAACAGCCAGAAGTATTTAAATTCAGGGTTCAAGATTAATGAGCATAAAGAAGTTATTTGATGACAAACAAAAAAGGCAAGTTGGGAAAATATTAGTCCCAGCACAAGCTAATGAAATCGCAGATGATATTGAATCACCAGAGCAGATTCGTGCAGCCCTACAAGACAAGTTTGAATTTGTCCCAGGGATAGATTACTCTGAACCGGCTAACTTTGTTAAATTTGGGTCGGCTTACAGATATTATGTTGATGGACTTGAATACATTGCTGATTACTATCCTTATGACGGAACATCAAAAGAGAAATTAGATTTTTACAATAACTTTAATCCATTAGAAAAGTACCTTTTTGATACAGAATATCCAACATCTACAGGTTATGCTATCATGGGAGCCAATTACGGTGCCCGTGGAGCACAGCATGAAACTTCAGGATATTACGCAGCTTCCGAAGAATTTATTCATGTTAAAGGTGGACCTAATGCTAGTTCCAAATTAAAGGCGGACGGCACTCCTGACTTCAAAGATGAGACTGCAAATATATTCTATACTGGATCTGCTTATGGTCGCCGGTCAAATAATTTAGAGTTTGGCGGCGCTAACGGCGACACCATAGAATTTTTCTTTAAGAAATCAACCTTCAGTACAGATACATCAACAAGGGAAGTAATTTACGACGCATGGAACGGAGTTGCATCAGGCTCTACTGGGTACGGTCGATTTAGAGTAGAGATAGACGCAGATACAGCCAACTCCTTTTTTATAACATATCTGTCAGCATCCTCAGAGTTTGATGTATCAGGATTTTCTAGGACAGCAGTCCCAGTAACTTCAAGCGGCGCTTCTTTAGCTGATGGCGAATGGCATCATTACGCTTTTGTTCTTAAATCTACTGGAAGCACAACAACAATTGATGCCTATAAAGATGGGACTTGTTTTGGTAGTCAAATCGCCGCCGGCTCAAATATTGGTTTAGTAACTGGAGCAATAGAAGCAAGAATTGGGGCATTAATAACAGCACCCTCTGGTACAAGTGTTCCTGCCGGTTATGGTAAACTCTCTGCTTCTCTTGATGAATTCCGTGTGTGGAAAGACGCTAGAACTTCTGAAGATGTTGGCAGAAACTGGTTTACAAATATTCACGGAGGAACAAACACAAGATCTGATGAACTTGGTGATTCTCTTGGAGACACTGAATTAGGTCTTTATTTTAAATTTAATGAGGGCATCACAGGGCAAGATTCCACTGATAATATAGTGTTGGATTATTCCGGAAGAATATCAAATGGAGTTTGGACAGGATTTACTTCTGGTAGTAGAAATACAGGTTCTGCATTAGTATCCTCATCTGCATCTGAATTTGAAAACGAAGATCCAATTGTAAGAAAGAATAATTCTCTATATGTGACTAAAAAATCAGAGCTATCAGACCTTGGTAACTTATATGATTATGAAAATAATGCAAGTCTTTATTATTCGATGCCTGATTGGATCATCAATGAGGATTCTGAGACAAACGAGGAATTATTAAACCTAACACAAATAATGGCTAGCTACCTAGATACGCTTTATTCTCAAACATCGCATTTGTTTAAGATTGGTGATATATCTTACGCTAGCGGAAGTGACAAACCTTTTCCTTACAATGAGCGGCTACTGCAATCTATGGGTTTTGAAGCCCCAGAATTGTTTAGTAATGCCAGTCTTTTGTCTCACTTTTTACAAAAAGACGAAAAACGTCAACTAGAATTTAAACTTCATAACATAAAAAATGAAATTTACAAGAACATTTACAATAATTTATCCTTTATTTATAAATCAAAGGGTACCGCAAAAGCATTTAGAAATTTAGTTAGGTGTTATGGTGTTGGCGATGAACTTTTTAGCATAAATACTTATGTTGATAATGAAACATATAGGCTAGATCAAACACCTGAGTCATCGCTTGGGTGGTATTTACCAGGGACAAGTGCTAAAAAATATGTTGATATGACAGGGTTAGCTAATAGGTCTGATATATCCGCATCAGTATTTACCTACCCTGATCCCTCAAACGCTAATTCTTACGGTTTTATATCTGGACACGCAAATTTAGACAGCTATGCTTTTACACTAGAAACGGAAGTATATTTTCCAAGAAAACCAGAGCCCGGCGATGAAAATGATCCTGCATTTCCTAATGTAAGTGCCTCTCTTTTTGGATTTCATACCCCATCTGTAACCGATCCAACATCTACTGTAACTACTTGGGCAGGTACTGACTATGGTTTACAAGTTTATGCGGTTCACACAACTGGTACTTTCTGCGAGGTGCCAAACCCAGTTCAGGCGTCCCGTGATGCAAAATTTGTCGTAAAGAATTCAGCCGGCGATACTCTTTTAACAAGCGATGTCTATACAAATGTATATGATAATAAGAATTGGAAATTTGCTTTATCGCTAAGACCAACAAAATATCCTTATGCAGAGGACACTACTGGGACTACTTTAGCTGGTTCTGAAACATATATCCTTGAGCTATATGCTGTTAACTCAATTGTTGGGGAAAAACAAGAATCTTGTTACAAAACTGCGACTTTATCATATACAGATGGGTCTAATATCCTTGAATCAGGGAAAAGAATTTATGTTGGAGCACATAGAACCAATTTTACGGGGTCACTGATTGCATCTTCAGGCGCAACAGATATAAGAGCCTCCGGTATACGCTGGTGGAACACATATTTACCTACTGGCACAATAGACTTGCATTCTTACGATGTAGATAGTTTTGGCTTAGTACACCCGTATAGAAATGTTTATAACTTTGAATCTAATGACCCAGAGGTTTATATACCAGAAATTCAAACTCTTGCTTTAAATTGGGACTTTATTACTGTAACTGGAAGCGATGGTAGTGGTGAATTTGTCGTAACTGACTTTTCATCCGGTTCTGCTGGTACAGATTATGAAGGAAGTTATCAAGGAGCGGTATTTTCAAAACAAAATCTGAAACACCACACGGGTAAAGGTATCGGATTTGTCACAAGCAGCATCCCAGTCAAAAAAGAATATGTTTATTCTGGGAAACAGAGACTTCCTGAACAAATATATCCTGAAGATATGGTTGAAGTTAAAAATTCTGATGAGGAAACCTTCACAAGAGAAAGTAAACCCTATCGATTCTTCTTCGCTGTTGAAAAAAGCATGTATGACTCCATCTCCAAAGAGATGCTGGAGATGTTTGCCTCAATTCAAGACTTTAATAACCTTATAGGTGAACCTATTAACAAATATCGTCTTGAATATAAGGATATGAAGAAACTTCAGGAGATATTTTTCCGAAGAATAGGCAATACGCCAGACCTTGACAAGTTTATTGACTATTATAAATGGCTAGACTCCTCAATGGGCGTTATGATTGAACAACTGTTCCCAGCCTCCGCTAAAGTTGCAGAAGGTGTCCGGGTTATGGTTGAAAACCATGTGTTAGAAAGGAATAAATACTACCACAAATATCCTACACTAGAAGAAGTTGATGGACTTGACCCAGAAGCTGGACTTCGTGGATCTGGTTGTTCAAGTCTTTATGGATGGAAATTTAATCATGCCCCTATTACAGCGAGTCAGGATACCAATTGTGGCTGGTGGTTTAGAAGGGCAGAAAGAAATCACCCTGTTTTGGCTTCTGGTGTTTCGGTTGAAGTACAAAATGCCAGGAACACGCTACTGGAAAGAACTCATCTTTTACCAGTTCCATACAGGAATAAAAAAGAAAGACTACCTTTCACAGCAACAAGTATAGTTTGCTTAGAAGCGGCTTATATTGAAGACATTATTGGTGGTATAAATCAAGAAATTAACAAAATAAGAAATGTAAGCCCATTTACATTCGATAATTTTCAAGTTGCTAAAGATTGCGATGATGAGATTGTACCGAATCAAAAGAAAAAGATTATTTTTAGAACAACTAAAGATGGGAGAAGTTACCCAGGTGACCTAATGTCGCCTTTTAGTATATACAGTTCCAGTGTTAATACGGGATATCGGGCAACTTTGGTTGCTGGCGGATTATCACACCAAGATTTAAGTAATATGCACGAGGATTCATACCATCCAACCCAATATGAAGTCCCAATGCAGGGTCCATTCACCAAGCAACACGTTGGTGGCATGATATATCGCAATAATAAGGCACTCTTGGAGCAAAACCCAAAACTTAGAGGAGAAGGTTTCACTCTTTCCGTCGCAGCGGGAGTCGGAACTGTAGGAGATATAAATCTTCAGTCAACAATTCCCAAAGGACAATATTATAGAGGACTAACAGCAAAAAGCCCTGTCAACATAACTAATATTTTGTCAACAACAGCATCTGCGGGTGCTTTGGCATCATCTTCATACACCGAAACAGTCGCAACTGTCCGTGTTTTGGGCAATTACTCTAAAAATTATGAGGTAGTCCACACTCAAGATAGGAATATTAACAACTTAAACCTTAGAGATAACACTTCGGACTATAATATTGTTGGTGCAGCTTCCGCACACCTTGGTGGTCTAGTTGATTATGAAGTTCCTCACCAAAAGGCGACTTATACGGCAAATAAAACTGTTTTTGCAGAGAGATTTTCTGCCCCCGGCGGTATTGACACAAGTACACCTGCATTTTTAGACGTAACCTCTCAACAATTTTCATCTAACAATGCTTTACCTTTCCGTAATATAGGCGTTAGGATGCCATTAAGGGTCTTACAAACAACTCGTCAGTCTTGGGGTGGGTTTACAAAAGATGTATACCCAGAGGTTATAGTTGCGGGACATGCAACACTAGAAGAAATGAACACAGGATCGTATACGGTCCCTATAGTTTCTTATCATAAAACCCAGAGAAATATTTTAACTACAAAAGAACGAACTTTTACCGCCGCTGGTCTAGCTACAGCTTCAACAAAAACAGTGGCAGATAACGAATTTGTAACTCACCCAATTCCTCAAGCTGATAGGTACCACTGGTTTCAAGCCATAAATAAAGATGATGCGTACAAACCTTATGACACACAATCCCCAGCAAGAAATACTCACCTAATATTCATAGATCACGCTTCAAGTTATCCAAAAACATTTGGCAAGCACGGTGTCTATTTGCCAGTTCCGCCACCGCCAAATCCATCAGCGTCTTTAGGCACCAGATCTACAAAACCTCATTTTTTGCCTGCCGAACACAGTGCGTTTGATGGAGTTGGTGATTATAGATTGAATGCAACAACAGCCCAATCAGGGGCAATGGTAACTTCTCTAGATAGTGAGCTTATTTTCCGGTGGTCTAGTGGTAGCGTATTCCCAATTTGGAAAGCTTTAAGAACTGGAGAGACATCTCTAGGTAGAGAACCTAGAGAAACAAATACATATACCCGTTATGATACAGTTACAACTTTAAATAATGACCATGAGAATAATGTTGCACCTGATGGAAATTGGACATCTTCCGCTTTAAGGGTATCCGATTCGTCTGCTTCATATCGTTCTGCTCCAGTAACATCAAAACATAAACCAATGTTTCATTTGACAAATGCTTATGTTGGTAGCGCAGCAAAGGATGCAGGGACCTTCACAAATGTGTCATTTAAATACACTTATGGAAATGAATTTCAAGGCTTTGCACACCAAGGGTTAAGTGAGCACTTAGGCTTTATACCCTCTTATGGTCGCCGTCCATACGACGTATTTAGAAAGGTATCTTTAGAATATGCCGGAGGAAACCAGCACGCATTTAGGTTAGCCGGCATAAGAGAAATAAAACAATTTATTTACGAAGAAGTAATATACCCAAAAGACATTTACACTTATCTATCCGGAACACGAGATAGAACAAACTTTGAAAATAGTTTTTGGAGAGATAATGGTACAGGCACAGCTTCTGCGGGAACGATCGCAGCGATGACAACAAGCGCAAGTATTCTTGCAAACACAGCTTCGTATAATCCAGAAATGCCAAGAATCAGCGACGAATATTCTAATTCTCAGGGTTATGTGTTTTTGAAAAAAGAACAACAACCTCACAAAGCCGGCGAAGTACCTACCGGAAATGGATCTGGGTCAATTTGGCCAATGGACTCATTTTTATATGCTCGTTATATGTCATCTTTAGATGGCGACAGTACAATGGCATTTGCTCAAGGACTTTATGCTGGAGAGTTAATGGTTCCATTGTATGGCGGATTACAATGGGATGGAACCAGTACCCCTGTCTTTGTTGCCTCTAATGATCAAAGGTCAGCACAATACGTTTACACTGTTCCAACCATAACTTCCGCAAACAAATTTGAAGGGAGGTCACCCGGCGGACCTACAACTAGACCTGCTTGGACTGCTGGTGATGATAGGAAAATAATAGAGGGAGCAAACAGGGGAGACTCTTTAGACTCTCGCTATCCCTTTTATGACACATATGATGAGTTTGCAGCAGGTGTAAGACTTGCTGGTCAAGATCATACGTTAGTACCTGAATATAGGGCTAGTGAACATGTATTTACGGGATTTGATGTTAATAATGGGGATTGGGGATTACTTAATACCACATTACTCGATATAACAGGCACTGCTGCTCCTAGAAACAATTCAAGCTATCTAGGAGGTTATGAAAGACCTATAAAGCGACCGGGCGAAACAACGTGGGATCAGGCAGACCCATCATTTATAGAGCGTTGGGGCTCTACAGAACTTTTTGCATATCTTGAAAAAGTGATGCGAAATGATTCTGTTGCTAATGGTCCTCCTACAGACCTGAGACTTACTGCTAAAACAGTGCAAAAAGTTTTACCTTATGATGGTTTTTACCCTGTGCATAGAGCAACTCAAATAGCGACGCTTTTTTCACAATCAATTAGTCCTGGGGTAAGTTTTGCTGGTACATTTACCGGTAAACGCAGGTGGCAAAATATACTAAAACCGTTCTTTGCCCCAGGTATATTTTTTAATTCTATTAAGTCTGGTGTAGCGGTTGATCATCCGGTTAGGAGTTATAATACAAACTGGTCACCTGGAACTGATAGTTGGGATGACCAGTTTAATTCAAGAGGAACAGATAGTCCATTAGCTGGACCTTTAAGCGGCACAATTACTGGTTCAACGCCTTTGCCTCCATATAACCTCAGAAATGCTGAAACTCCAAATGACTCGTCAAATATTTACTGGTCCCGCCGGCAACAATTTGAAAGTTTAATAGATCCACTGAAGCATATTGTTCCAACAAAAGAAAAAGCATTTTTCCTAAATGACGATGTGAACGCAGAGCTATTAATGGATGCTACTGCATCACTTGATGGAGAAAGTGTCAGGTCATCAGCAAGATATAAAGAATATAAAAGTGGTATCGGCAATTTTTGTGGAGCAGTACCAGACTTTTTCTTGGAAAACGAAGGTATGTCAAAATTGGTAAGCAATGTACCAGACCCAGACAACATTCAAGTTGAAAAAGGTAAAACATATGTTATGGAAGTTGTTTTAAGAAAAACAGACAACTTTAACATGTATAGTAACCCATATGCTTTTGGTGTCCCAACTGCCACTGGATCTAAAGATTGGGATACTGTAGCAGCAGCAAATGGTCCAGGTGCTGTACCACCTGGTGCAGACTGGCCGCTTCATCGTGGTGAATTTGCACCATTTACCCCTCCTTATTTTTATGGTGATTCTGTAGCAAGAATTGTGTATACACCAACAATAACCTCTCGTAGTAATACGGTTACTCTAGGTGAAATTATATCGCATATAAATAGTGCGAGAGTCACAGGTAGTTTCATAGAATACTTTAATTCAAATGATAGCCTTTTTGATCAAGATTCTAGTGGGACGCCAACTTTGCGACCCGAGTATGGCTGGAACAGAGCTTGGTTAAACAAAATGAACATATCAGCTAGTATAGTCGTTAATAATAATTATACAGATTTAATAGGCGACGGCTACGACTTAAATCAGTGGGTTATAATGCCTAAGTGGGAAACACCAATTTTAGATTTCCCCAGACCGATTGACGACTTGGGTTTAGGTATTGCTGGGGGTGTTACTCCTCAATACAACTTTTCGGCATCTGTAGACGTAGGGGATTATAATTCAGGCTCAGCGCCAGAAAAAACTTACGGCATGTGGCATCAATATGGTATGGTACCGCAGACTGGTAAAGGTGTTAAACTAATTGTGCGAGGTTTACCAAAAGATTCTTCTTTACGCAGGGAAACTACTTTGGTTCCTAGTACCAGTACGGGATCAGCAGAAATAACAACGCTAACATTTAATGATAACGGAGCAACATCTTTTGATCGTAATTTTTGGATTTATACGAGTTCAAATCAATACTTTATAAAATTCACTGTTCAGACTGCTGACTCAACTTCTGTGGCAGATACGACATATGGACTTTATATGTATAGTCTTTCAGACCCGTCTCCAACATTATCTGGTGTGTCTAGTAGTAATCGTATAGGGGTTGATATTGCATCAAGCGCAGCAGTTACCAACGCTACAGAAATGATCAATAAGATCAAGGATGCTATTGCTGCAAAAACCACAGCGGATTTACCAGTTAGTGCGGCAGTTACATCAAATCCAACAGGCGGTGCCCTCGCCGTTTCCGCAGACGGCGGTGTCATAACAATTACAAATGGAACAGTGGGTGCTGTTACGGACGCTACTTCAAGTTGGTCCGGAATAGTTACTAACGTTACTCAACAGGGCACTGATGCGGGAACCACTTCAACTTCAACCACATTAACTACTTTAGGTTCTGTTGATGATGATCAAATAGGCAACCTGGCTAGCCTTTTAGGATTTAGACTTACAGAGAGAGAATTACCAAGAGGGTATACACCAGAAGATAAGGTTAGGGCAGCCATCAGCGGACCTGAACTATCACAAGAAGTTTTTCTTGGTAGGTTAGCAAAGAAAAAGATAGTTCACGAGGCTATAGTTGCTCTTCCATATTATATTACGGGCGAAGAACCAAATCAAACATCAAACTTTTTAAGAATACCACCAACTCCAGAATATGGTCCTCATACAAGACGTCTTATTGAGAAAATGGAAAGGTATAATTTACCACCGGCTCTAGAAGAAAATCTTAATCAACTTAAGGCTGGCGTTGGATCTTTGGATTTAGATAAGGGTCCTTTAGCCTGTTACATCTTTGAATTTAGTTTGGAGTTTTCTAAACAAGACTTAGCAGACATTTGGCAAGGTATTATGCCAGAGCAAAGTAAGCGTATGCTCGGTAAACGTGGTGAAGTAACTGCTTTTGGAATAGATCATACTTTAGTTTTTGAAGGTAGCGATAGAGATGGAGCAGCATTCGGGGAAAGAATAGATAACAGAATGAGAGATCTTCTGTCAGTACAGGAAAACTTCCAACAGGCAGCAACAAAAGGGTTTAAGCCAGAAATTCAGTGGATGGTTTTCAAAGTTAAACAAAGAGGGGTAAGTTCTTATGAAGAGATGATTAAAAAAGAGCTTCTACCATACACTAGAAACCTTGAAACATTAGCACGAAATGATGCCTCAACAGGAGAAACTGCCGGCTTTGGTTCAAGCCTGTCTCCAACTGCTGGAGGTGGAAACATTCTAACTACAGATTCTACAGACGTGGACACCACACCAAGAGATAAAGGATATAACTGGCCATATGATTATTTCTCATTTATTGAATTAGCAAAAATAGAGGGGCAAGTTAGGTTTAGACCTCATGCTGCTGGTCTTAATGAACTTGATGTAACATATATACCACGGTCCCCTGGATTTGATACTTCAGACATAGGTATAATCCAACCTCAGACAACTTCTCAGGCTCAGACTATAGCCCCACAACTAGCATCCCCCGAGATGCTACTTGAGTTACTAGAACGACCTCAAATTACACAAGCCACGTCGGCTCAAGCACTTTTAAATACTGGTACTAATACCGCTATGGGTAATAATCCTGAAAGGCAAGCAGCAACATTTAGACCTCATATTATGATTAGCCCAACCGGTGTTCGGGTTACAGCACAGACTTTTAATGAACACGAGAGGTTGAAAAGATTAGGGTATCTCCACGAGGATGAGATTCAAGCTACAACCACCCAAACTAGATCTACTAATATGTTATCTACCGCTGCTTCTCCACCAACAAGGGCAACATCTGTTAACAGAACACCGACCACCACTTCTTCACCTGCAAGAACTATGACTGTCAACAGAACACCGACTACCTCTTCAGGTCAAGGCGGTGGTTACTAATGTTTATCAAAATAATGTGTAAAAAGGATACTTAGTACATGGCAAATTTCTTCAACAAAAAACATGAAGTGATGGATATCCAACTTACCCAGTACGGCAAGTTCAAATATTCTCAGGGAGATTTCAATCCAGCTTTTTATTCTTTCTATGATACAGATATCGATTATGATGGCGTTTATGCAGGGATTTCCAATGAAGAACAGAACGACGTTCTTACTCGCATAAAAGGGAATGTTAGTACAAAACCGATGTATAAATTTGTTGGAACTGTTGGTGGTATATTATTAAACCCAGACGGAAGCCCACAAAACAATATGCTCCCTTATGGCAGTCTAGGTAACGAACCTGAAATAACCAGGCACATATATAAAAAACCACTAGGAAATAGTGATTTACTAAAAGATAAGGCTCCAGCTTGGGCAGTTGTTCCAATTTTAGACTCCCAGCGTATCAGTGGTTCAATTGTTTACCAAGGGTCAGGATCTGCATACAACCTTAATAACAACGATACCCTAACGTTGTCTGGTCAAACTGGAGCAGATTCTGACGCTCTAAACGTTTCAGACACAACCAACGTTGTGGTTGGTATGTCGGTAAGAGGACCAGGGTTAAGGACGGGAACAACGGTTACAGCAGTTGTAAATGCCACCACACTAACTATATCAAAAAAGGCAAAATATCAGTCTGCCGCAAATTCTCAATATAATTTTGGGACAATAGTTTGGTATGACCAGATGATTCCTAAGTTAGAATTTGACCTCAACAATACATACTCTTATGATGGTGACTCATTGCAAAATTCTATAGACGTCAGGCTAACAGAAGAACAAAACATAACACTTCAAGTTGAAGAAAAAAACGTTCTTGATAAAAGAATCGCCAATTTTGAAGTTGAGGTTTTTCGCCTAAATGATGATGATACTATCCATAGTCAATTACAATTTGTTAACAGAAATTTAATAGATAAAGAAACATTATTGAATTTGTTAGGACAAGACGAGTCTGAGCTAGCAGAAGGTTTTCCGTCCATAAACAAAACCATGGTTGAATATTGGCTAGATATTAGACTAGATGATGAAATCATCAAAAGAGAATTTATAGATACCACAGGCTTATATGATAAAACTTCAAGCCCATCAGGGAGTATATGTGACTAATGGTTTTACGATGTACCACATTTGATGATTTAACTCCTAACGCTACATTTGAGAGGGTGGTTATAGATTTAGATGGACCACCAGAACTAGAGTTTGATGGGACAAAAGCTCACGCCAATGTTCTGTTAAGTTTTAGAGAAAGAATAACAAACCCGGAAGCAAAAGTTTGGTTTGACAACTTAGATGACGAAATTTATGCAGGACTAAGAATAAGAGTTATACAATGTTCAAATGTTAACGTCTCACAAGATCTTCTTCGGTTCTCTAATGCTCTAAATGCCAGCCGTCAGCAGGAAACTTCTACGGTTTTGGTAGAAATTGTGGATGCAAACGGACCTACGGGAGAATATGAGGAGGTTCAAGTTCAAAACATTGAACATCGTGCAGCGGATTTTACGGTAGAAAATTTTGACATTTTGCAAATGCCTTATCGATCCCTTGTGGAGCCCATAGCGGCTGGTGGAATTCCTGCAAACATACGAAACATAAATTTTCCAAGTTTAAAGGTTTATGACGAACCGCTGAAACCTTTACTTGAGACAAGAAGAACCGTGATGCGCCAAGATGAAGATCTTAACGCAATAATCAAGTCTTTTGAAATGAATGTGAAATTTGCAACAAAGAACATTGTTTACCCTAATCGCCAGTTTTTGGAAGAAAACGGAAGAGAGCATTTATCATATTTTGCCTTTGTTTATCTTGATTTGACAGAGATAATGAATATCTACCCTGGGTTAGAAAATATAGATCCACTGGCTGAACAAAACAGGTTCCCTTACGGTCAAATATCTTACATTAATGCGTTGCCTGGCGTTGGGCGAGGCGGAGAAATTGTTAGTGACCTTAGACACTTGAGGGGTTTTAGAGAGCAAGTAAGTGTTAGCCGCCTTTACCCAAAAGATATTTTGTCTGAAACAGCATCTAATATTAGAGACCTAACTGGTAGGATTACTAGAAAGCTAATAAACCAAAATAATCAAGCTGTTAGCATACCTGTAGGATCTGAACTTGACAAACTTTCCGGAAGGAAGGGACACTATTCAGAAATGTGGCATTGTAAAGACCAAGAAGATAGTGTGAGATTCATGTTTGGCGTAGATGTTGGTCGTATAGCAGAAGATAATATTCTGTATCCAATATTGATAAGAAAACCTGGACTTGTCAATCTTGCTATGGAGGATGGAAATGCTTTTGTCTTGCGAGATATGAAGGTGTCTAAAATAAGATTAAGGCACGACTCAAAACAAGGGACAGCGTTAGCTGGTGGCGATAGAATAGAAAAGTTTGCTGATCAAACAGATTATGAGTATGTGGTTGGCTTAAACGACTCTAATGCTCCACTTTTTGAAGATAGAAAAATGACTCCAATTGTTGAAAGATTGGAAGAAGAAACAAGATCTCAATATAAATTTTACAGCGGAAAAGATTACCTTGCTAAGAAGCCTAGCAAGGTTGGGAAATACAAATACAAAGTTGAAGCCACCTTTTTTGATCGTTCACCAGAAATTATAAAGAGCCTTGCAGATAGGCTGGGTCGTATTTCTTTGATATTTAGAAGAGCCCACAATGAATTGGCTGGACGACATGTATTCAACCAAGATTTTGTCTCAGGTGAGGATCAACCCGGAGCTATTGCAACACAGACAGAAGGGGGATTCTTTCTTAGAGAAGAAGGTAAAACTCTTGTTGAGCAACAATTTAAATTTAATAATCTTAGAGATGAGATCACCGCCCCTGTTGAGGTCCTTAAAGATGTTTGCTCTGCTTTAGGTATTTTACTACCACCACAAGAGGGTATCCCAAATCCTTTTGGGACCCAAATGTCACGTCTTTTAGGTGTACTATTAAACCAAATCACACCAGATTCAGATGGCACTTCTCTAGACTCCTTGGAAATATTTGCTGATTTAGCGTCCTTTATGGAGAGGGAATTTAGAGAATCAATAAATCGTTCCTTGCCCAATTTTACACAGGACGAATATCGTGGAACAAGATCGTCAGGAACAGGATCGGATATTGTTGGCGGCAAAAGAATTATAAAAGACTCCTATGTTTTTGATACAATAGTAGAAAACCTAACTAGCCAAGAAACAGGAATTGATTTTCTTTCTTCGGCTGAGGAAGTAGAAGATGGATTTGGCATAAAGGTTTATGACTATGGCTTCTACGAGCAAAGAATCAATGCTGAAATTTCAAAATACTATATGTTAGACCAAGCACCAGATCTAGGTCCATCTATATGGTCTTTCTTAACACCATCGTATTTAAAAATGGCTGGCAGGAGAGAGAATATTAGTCCTCTCCTGTTGGGTTTGATGAAAGACGTGCGAATGTATAGTTATGATCTCTACGCAGACTTTCAAGCAGATTTATATGATTACAAATTCAACGCCCCTAAAGAGCAAGGGTATCATGTCCACGAACCTTCTTATGCTTCAGACGATCGCTCACAAGACAGGACAGTACCAGAGGACTACTCTAGAAAAACAGTGATCCAATTATTAAATCAACATTGTGAAGTAGAAATAGATGCACTAGACGAAAAACATGTAAAACCAGACAGAACACCATACGATCCAAAACTGTTTGGAGAAATTGATAGATCCTCACTTAAAGAAGGTGTTGAATTTGTTTTTGGTCGGACTACAGATACAGCTAGCCAAGAATCCGCTGAGGCTCTTGAAAAAGCTTTGGGTGATGGAAACAAACATCAACAAATAACTGATAAAAATATAAAGCAAAGACTTGACAAAAGCCCCCTAGCTAAAAAATCAATTCCAATGGTGACAAGAATATTTTATACTTTGATGGGAGAAATGGTCGTAAATCCAAATGCTAGCGAATATGCACTCGCAAGGTTTAATGATTTTGCCCGCCAAAGCCTTGAGGCAGTGCCGCCTACAGCCCTGCAACTCCGGGCTATGTACGATATGTCTTCTTATAGAAGAGGGCAACCAGCAGTCACTTTGCGTAACACAGATATACCTTTTAACCAACCTTTTGTTCAAACCGAGCCATACCTTGATATCCCAGAGGGAAAAAGTATGACTGCTATTATGGACCGGTCAGGAGAAAATTCTACCGTATTACCTGTCTACGATATTATGAAAGATCATTCAAAATTTACTCCATTTTGGTACAATTTTAAGAAAATATATAAAGTTGAATATCTTAGCGGGTTTGAGAATAGTCTAAAAGAGCCGGTATGGTCCGCCCTAGAAAACAACAACCCAGAAGCTTATAATAGACCGCTACTGTGTAGACTGAGTGCTTATGTTGACAAGAATTACTTCACAGGTGATTTATCAGCAACCCGTTTGCCTGTTTATAATAAGTATTTTTTCTTAGATGTTAAACAAGAAATTAAAGATACTGACGCAGTTTTTGGTACCCCAGGACTAACTGACGATGTAAGATCCACAGGGATAACAATAGCAGAGGGTCGTGGAGGACAAGCGGACAATTTAGAGCGACCAACTCACTTCCATGATTATGTTGTTGATAGGGGCGGGTCTGGTTTCACCACAGATTCTTCATGGACAGTTGACTACAGAGATCAGGCTTTAGGTCCTACCCCAGATCATATGCACACAATAACTAATATGCTAGTTATGCCATCTAGGAGCCCGTTTGATGAACAAGATCACGCACATACACTTTCTGTGGGTAGAAGTGTTTCGCCAATCGCCGGACATATACCCCGAGATTCAAATTTACAAGATAACCCCACAATAAGGCACACACACGAATATTTCTTTGATGAAGCAGGTAACGAATATTATCCGTCTTTAGGTACAGGACCAATTCAACATATTCACTATGGTCGTGCGGGGTCTAACAGAAGAGCATTATCAAGAGACAGGCAAGGCACTGTACCATTTGCACACTATCATGATTCAAATAATTGATAATGAGAGATATTTAGTTTATGAGTAATAATCCACTAGTTAAAAAAATGATCCACGGGCAAAGTGCTAGATCAGTAAACAGGGACGATGAGGAAGTAAATTTACCTCCACCAAGAGCTACTTGGACTGACTTTAGGGAGCCAAATCAAGACTTTAATGATGTCCTAGAAATTGATTCCCTTGGTAAAAAACTATATGTTGGTGAATCCTTCACTCCTCAAGGGGATAGGACTTATACAGACACAACAGCAATTATGGAAGAGATCGTATTTGGTTTAAGCGACGTGAATGCTATCTTGCGTCCCTATGAGCAAGAAATTGAAAGGATCAGAGCACTCTCCGGACCTGGGGCTCCTTTGTCCCGGTGGCGAGGATTTGTCTCTCGCCTAACTCAGGCTGCCGAAGATACAGTAAGTATTATATCTGGCAGTCATTCTTATAATGGACCCCCTGTCCCTGACCGAACGAGACGAATGGACCGTGAATTTCAAATGCCAACCCCAGACTGGGTTGAATTTAATCAACAATCAATACATAGCATCGCTCGTAGGCGAACAGGTTTAGGTGATGAAATTGCTGAGGGTCGTGCTCTTGGAACAGGTCCGCTTGATGCGATGGCGATTCCGGGCATTGACGATGTTGCTCCTCCTCACATGTGGAACCGCATTGGAATCCAACTTATAAATGAAATTAACTCAAATGGCGTTGGTGGGGTGGATGGCGCAGTAAGATTTATGAGAGAGCTTTACGACTTAAACCAGATAGATGAAGCCCGCCTTGAGGGCAATTTAGAAATAAAGATACGAGAGATAAGCAATCGTAATATAGCAGGCGCAGACGAGGCTCAAGACTGGATAGAACGACAGGGCGACCGAACCTGGGCAAATAAATCTACTCTATCGTTTAACATATTGGCGCTTAAGCGTCTTCTCTCAAATTATTCTAGCATCATAGCGTGGGTAAACGGTGTTTACACTGATGACGGAAGAAGATTAAAGGAAAATCCTGTAGAATTAATTGATGGTGTTTTTACAGAGCGCCCAGAAGAAAGTGAATCAGCACGAGAACTTAGAAACATTTTCGGGGCGCTTGGAGGTGAAACCAACGTATATGAATCAGTCGCCAGACCGTTGCATACCTATTTTAACAAATTTGTTGAGATTACCGACGAAGACCCACGGCGTCTTAATGCACATGCCGTACAATTTCGGTACTATGATTTTCTCCCACGGGATGTTGGTACAGATAACATCGGTCGCCAATTAGCAACCGACGACCGGGCAATCCAATCGGCGTACATATTGTATAACAATTTTTCTATAGCTTTACGAACAATTTTAGAGACAATTGATTTTGATCTATTTGAGCAACAAGAACTTGCAAGAGCACCAGAGATTTTACTCTATTTGCGAGAAAAAATAAACGAGACAAACCAACCAGCTAGGGTTATAATTAGCAAATCCCCCCAACCACTCTACCCAACTGCCCAAGAAGAAGAGAAGAAATTTTATCACACAAACTTTTCTTTACAGGTTCCGGTGACTGAGGACGATTGTCAAATAAATGATATCATGTCTAATGTTGAGACCCAAAGTAAAACAGCTAAAGCGGTTGGAGAATATCAATATTTTGTCAATGAAAATTTAAAATTTGATATACTTCGCCGAGGAGGGGTAGAAAATTACCCGGACCCACAGATAGAGCAATATCGTGATATATGGCAGGAGATCTTGTTGTATGAAAAACAAACGACAGACCCAAACCATGAAAACTTCAATTCATCAACCTATTATGGTGATCTTAGACAAAAAACCACAGAAGCCTTCCCTAGATATGGATCGCTTAGGGTTCCAACATATGGTTCTGGAAAGTTTGTAGATTTACTTAATAGGTTAGGAAAATTTGACAACATAGAAAACAGAGTTGGAAACTATCTGGAGTTTATTATAGAGAGGGTTCGCCAGGATGACACTGGTAACTTAGCTAAGATATTTTATGATTGGTACCGAGCTTCTGTTAGACCTGATAACCGGGGCTGGCAAGGTGGTGATCTTGATACAAGACTTCAGGCAATGAGTGCAGACCAGATCTTAAGGACTTTAGAGGCTCAAGTTGAAGAATTTGAACCACCAGATGGTGTGCCCGGACAGCCAGGGGAAGAGAACGATGACCAGAATGACGAACAGTGTTCTGATCTTGGAGATAGAATTAGAAGATTTTTACAAAATGCCTCTAGCAGAGAGATTCTCCAGGGAATTTTGGATGAAGTTCAGGGCAACTTAAATGTTCAAGATGAAGGTGATGGCTTGTTTTTACCTATGATCTTAGGGGATGTACAGTACACGGAGCCTTTGTTTTATCGCACATCCAGAAAAAAACTTGGGACAGAGCCAGATACTGTTGGTCACGTTATAGAGAATGTTTTAAGAGAGGGTTTCTGGGGAAGAACAAAGATTTACGGGGGTCAATACACCCTTAAACCAAACTTTGTAGACCAAGATAATTTCACTTTTCAAGATAGATTTGTAGATTACGCTGACACATACCAGTATAATGTCCATGCTTATACTCTTGCAATGAGACAAACATATTCAGTCAGAACTTTTTCTGGAAATAATAAAGGAAATCACCCCCTCATAGATCAATCCGGTGCAAACACATTTAATATTGGATATTGGAACAAAATCAACCGAGCATTTGATCAACCAATTGGAGCTTTTGACCTCCAAGACGAGCCTTATGATTTTACTGTTATTTTCTTTGACGAGCCAGACTTTGAAATATTAAAGATACCCTATGTTCATGAAGCATACAGAGATAATCCTAACATTCAAGACCTTATAAGTTCTAGGGATAGATGTACTGGGGTCTCCTTTCCACCAATAAAAATTGTGGACTCGCCACCCATACCCCCAGAGGTAGAGGTTATACCGTACCGTGGGGTAGATAATAAAGTTTTGTTCATGTTCGGACTTGGTACGGGAAGGTTTGTTGAAGAATTTAGATATATGACAAACGCAGAGCGTAATAATTTTAGGGATATTTTTGATCAACAGAAAATTGAAAATTGTGACCTTAGATCAGGGATGGTTGAATTTCAGAGTGAGGGTGATGATATTCATAGGGTCCAAATATTCAGAACTACAGAAACTCCAGTCTTGCCTCAGGCGGCAAGGATATCAAATTTTGGACCAGAGCCATATGCCGAGGTTGAACGAGATTCTGGCAGTTCTTTTTTGGATACAATCGAGCCAAATGTAACTTATTATTATATTTTCCGATCAGTTGACTTGACTGGTAATGTTTCTAACCCATCAAGAATATTTAGGGTACAAATGAACTCTGAAGATGGGCTAATATTCCCAGTTATAGACATCTATGAACCTGAATTACCAAAAGTAACGACTAAATATAGAGATTTTACTAAGCATATTGAGATAAGACCATCATTATTGTTGTCAGACCCTGTTTCACAAACAGAAAAAGGCAGAACAGTGTATAAAATTGGTAGTAGAACCAGTGGTCAAGGCGGCGTTTTTGGAAAAAGCTTCCTAATTCGCTTAACATCTATAGATACAGGGCGTAAAATAGATATAAAAGTATCCGTGTCTAAAGATGAGGTTAGATTTGGCAGTGAAGAAGAATAAAGAATAGCATTTAGGGACAGAAACAATAAACATTTCATATTGAAACACTATTTAATAAAGCAGTTTCAAAAGGAGACAAACAACAATGGCGTTTTTAGACAACAGCGGTGATATTATTCTTGATGCCGTATTAACAGACACAGGAAGGAAGCTTTTAGCTCGTGGTGACGGATCTTTTGAGGTAACAAAGTTTGCTTTCGGCGACGATGAAATCAATTATGAGCTTTATAATGCAACTCACGCTAGTGGTTCTGCATATTATGATTTAGACATCTTACAGTCCCCAGTTTTGGAAGCATTTACGAACAATACTTCGGGAATGAAGTCAAAACTCATTACTCTTTCCAACAATAACTTAAGGTATTTGCCAGTAATTAAGTTAAACACCTCATCCGATCCCAGTGGTCATGTCACCTCTGGAAGCGCAGGTGTCCCCGGATCAGTTGCCACCTCTCAGAATAATTTCTTTGATACAGATGCAGGAGGATCACGGGCATCGGGGTCCACATATGTTGTAATAGCAGATGAAAACTCTCTTAAATTGTTTACAACAAATGGCGTTCAACACCCAGGTACTCGTGCCAATATTAAATCGGGCGATAGCAATTTCTTAGGTTTGTTGGCAGCTTTCCATGGCACCGATGTTGGTGGGTTGCCTGTGTATGCAAGAGGCGGTAATTTAGCCTTAACTTTTGATCAAGGTATTGACAACACAGCAGAGGGTACTGAGCTTTTGTTGCCTGGCAACTCGCTTTATGAAACACAATATCTAGTAGAAGTAGACAACAGGCTTTTACGAATTATGAATCCTACTGGTAGAACCTTCGCTCCTAGATCTTTTGTCGATGATGATAACGTAGCTAGTTATTTTTTCGCCATTCAAGACATGGCGCAAGATGTTTCTCCTGACACTTCCGATGTTGCCGTAGATCACTTTTTCTCGTCAATTCGGCGAGAAGAAGGAGAAGGCCCAGTTTCAGCCATCGCCGGTCGTGCTGGCAGTAGATTTAGTTTCCGTCTAGCAGTGACCACTGAAGTTGAAGTATCTACAGCCGATTCTAATTATTTATTCACTACATTTGGTGAACAAATTGCTAAAGCGGCTGGAACCGCTGACGATGTTGGTGTTGGTGGTGCTTATCGTGTAATTAACACCAATATTAGAGTAACTGGGATGACAACGGGGTACAGGGTTTCTATCCCCATCCAGATACTTAAAGCAGAATCTACAATATAATAAAAGGATAAAATAAAATGGCAACAACTTTTAAAACATTAAAGAGTGAAGATAAAGTATTAACAAGAAACGTGCTGCACGAGGCAATCCCAATTACAGGGTCAATCCTCTCAGGTACATACGGTACATTCGTAACTGCGGAAACAAGTATTAAAAACTATTCCCACGGAATGTTTCAATCTGTTTTTGATTATCCTTTTTTAAGTTCCTCTGCGAACCATATTTTTGACATTACTGTGGGAAATTCTGGTCTCTCCGGTGGTGTCACCGATGCAATACCAACGGGATTTGCCTCGTCACTCTCAGGTACAGCAGCATTTCAGATGGGAGATGTTACCTCTACGCCCCCTAACACTACCGCCCAAGCGTCAACAAGGCACAACATTTATGCCCAAATGGCACAAGTTCTTTGTGGGCATTTTGCTGATGGTACAATTAGACCCTTTGATTCTTCGGGCGATCTTTCTCGCACTGCTGCTAGTACCGACACCATGGAAGATGTTTTCTTCCTTAATTTCGCAAGACTTTTAACAAAGGATGAGATTAAAAAAGGGACGTTTGAATTAGAAATCGGCACAAACGCCACTTATACGACGCCCTTTACTACAACAACAGCAAAAATTACAGATACCGGAGCGGCTTCCTCTTACAAGGTCAATTCACCAGCAGGAGAATTTGGTGTATTACAAATCGCTAACGCAACTGGATCAGCAGTGAACGCAACTAAAAATTGTGGCCTAATATTTTATCAAGCTGGTATAGTGGTTCTTACAGGTTCAATTTTTCAGTTGTTCGACGGCGGAAACCCTGCGGATGGTATAGCAGATACCGATTTTAACGGCTCTGATGAGGGATTACTCACAACTGCCCCAGATATGAACGCAGGAGTAATTCCTATGGGCGGTGCTCGTGGAGGCGGCAATCTAAAGGTTAGAGAAATGATGGCACAATCGTCTATTAGTTCAAGCGCCGATGCTTTGCGAAACAGAATTAAAAACATCTCATTCAACAACACTACAGAATTAAACTCAACTGTTTACTTCTGCCGAGCAAACGCTCACGAATTTAATTACAGCAGTAATCCGACCTATTTGAGCGGAAGCCAAATTAGAGTTAGGGATGCCGCCAACCCAGATGCCGAACCTGTTGCTTATGTGACTACCGTTGGGCTTTATGGCAAAAACAATGAGTTGTTGGCAGTCGCTAAAACCAGCGAACCGCTTAAAAAATCACCCTCTAACGAATTGACTCTACGAGTACGACTAGATTACTAATGGGACACCTGAAAAAGTTTGAAGAAGAAGATACATTTATTAATGAAGTCCAAACCCACCCACAATACTCGTTTGTACTTCATAACGGAACAATGTATATCAACAACAGGAGGTATGAAGGTCAGAATTTAACCGACGGCACCGTTAATCTTTACGAGATGAATGTTGATCGGGGTGATGGGGTTGAAAAAATATTTCCTTTTGTTTTCAAGGACAGTACAGTAACTGCTTTTAGAACAACTGACACAGAAACTTTCCACTCAGCGGCTTATGGTGACATAATCTCTGGGACATATCCACTTACTTCCTCTATCGAGCGGCAGTTTTTTTCTAACTACTCTGCTGGAGAGCCAGCAGAAGGCGCATCCGACGCAGTTCGTGAGGCTTATGCCGCTGCCAGGCGTCGGCTCCTAGCTTTAACTAATACTCTTAACCATTATAAACATATTAGTCCAAGCCATGATTTTGAAAATTATAAAACAAGTGCAGTTTCTTTGATCAGTGTACCGGGAATAATTTTTGGGTCTGCTATAAAGAGTGGCTCGGTTGATCTGAAATTTTACTACACAGGCTCTCTTATTGCCAGAGCCCAGGATACTAGAAAGAATGGAGATCTGGTTTCAACATTTGGTGTGGGTAGTGGTAGTGTAATTGGTACAGTCCTTTATAACGAAGGTTTTATTTTAATCACTGCTAGTGGGTCAGTCGGTGCATTAAACAATACCGCCGGAGGAGCAGCCCTAAGTTCAGAAACAGACACTTATCTTGGGACTGCTACAACAGATAACCCACGTTGGCAATATTTTGGAGCACATAAATCAGGTTCAACATTTGCAACTAAGTCCATCTTTGAGATAGAATTTCAAGGGACTCATAAAATACCAACTTTAACAATGTTTGCAAATGCAAGAGAGGGAGAATTCAATAATTCTCTAAATACAACGTTTATCTCTAGTTCACATACTGGATCTAGAGATTATGCTTCACTTACTAGCAGTGGGGGCTCTTTCTTTGAGGATGAAAATTATTCTCTAAAAAATACAATTCAGTCACCTTTTTGTTCGCACTCGGCTGATTTTGCAAAACAAACATATATTTCACAGGTTGGCATATATGATGATGAACGAAACCTTTTGGGTGTTGCAAAAGTAGCCAGACCCGTAAGAAAAGTAGAAGATAACGCTTATACATTTAAACTTAAGTTAGATCTCTGATATAATAGCAATATGATTTTAGGATTAGACATTTCAACCTCAATGGTTGGCGTTGCTATCATTGACCAAACCACAGGGAAATTAGTTGTATCTGACGGCTGGGATATCTCTAAACAAGATACAACTTTTGGGAAAGCTGAACTTGTTGGATCAGAACTTTATACACTCAGATCAGAGTATGATATAAAACACATCTTTGTTGAGACTGCTCTTAAGAGATTTCTGCCTGGTCGCTCCCGTGCAGATACTATTATCAAGTTAGCAAAGTTTAATGGTATTGCATCTTGGTTGTGTTATGAGTGTTTTGATATAACACCAATGTTTATAAATGTCAATACCGCACGATCTTTTTATGGTCTTTCTTTCCCTCGTGGAACCAAAGGACCACAACGAAAAAAGATGGTAATAGAGGCAGTTATAGAGAAAGAAAAAACAGCTTTCAAATATGAGATGGCTCGTGGCGGCAAGAATTACAA
>CEUT01025281.1_pt1 | contig 34850 bp, 39 predicted proteins | sample 531401 | NCBI WGS metagenome assembly CEUT01 (sample SAMEA2622821, study PRJEB7988) | marine metagenome | biome: marine biome (ENVO:00000447); feature: surface water layer (ENVO:00002042); material: "saline water (ENVO:00002010), including plankton (ENVO:xxxxxxxx)" | depth 5 m | reverse complement strand
GGTGGTTATGTTTTAACTAATGTTGAAGGATTAGTAGAAGGTACTTTTGGTGATTGTAGCGTATATGGAATAGATAAACCTACATGGGAACAAGTACAAACAGAAAAAACTTATCTTAATAGTGTTATTGCTGCAAAGAATGAAGATAATGAAATATCTACAATAGATAAAACATTAACAATTCCTTACAATGTAAATGCACATACTGCAAAAAAATATTTTGATACAAGAGAAGATGCTGCTGCATTTCAAACAGATTTAGATAATGCTGCTGCACCAGTAGAAAACCCTTATATTACTGTAGATAACTACTAAACTAGTATTATGACCTTAGATGTGGAGTATCGAAATCCGTTAATTAATTCTATAAATAAAACAACTAAAATTTCTATTATTGGTAAAGGTACTGCAGGTTTATTAACAGCTGTACACTTTCTTAGATTTTATGATTCATATAATGTTAATTTAGAAATTATATATGACCCTGATACTAATCATTTATTAGATATTGGTGAAAGTGTTAATGCTGCTGTGCCTGCTCAGTTGTGGGGTATAGGTATTGATATGAGTTATGCTAATAAGCTTGGCTTTACTCCTAAGTTTGGTATCAAATATAATGACTTTGGTAATAAAAATTTTATACATCCATTTCCTACTAATATAACATCACTACATATTGATAGTCATTTGTTTACTAAAGAGTTATTAAAGATATTAGAACAAAGAGGCGTTAAGATAACTGAAAAAAAAGTTACAAATTACAATGATATAAATGCTGATTATGTTATTGATTGCAGTGGCTTTCCTAAAGATAAAGAAAATATAACTTATACTCCGTATGTACCTGTTAATGCTGCAGTTATAACTTCTGAAAATACTATTAGTAATGATTATTATACTCATCATACAGCTATGCCTTATGGTTGGAAGTGGCAGATACCTTTGTTAGATAGAATTTCTCATGGTCATTTATACAACAAAGACATAGATACACTAGATATACAAGGCAAAGTAATAGAGTTTGATAGTTATTACAGAGAAGAAATGTTTAATGGAAGAGTATTACACAATGGATTAAATGGATTCTTTTTAGAACCTATGGAAGGTACAGCTTTAACAGTTACTGAAAATATTAATAGACATCTTACAGACTATTTAATATATGATACAAATGTAGAACAAATTAATGAAAGTATTGTTAGACACATTAAAGAAGTAGAAACAACTATAGTAATGCATTACCTTAAAGGTAGTAAATACAATACTCCATTCTGGAATTTAGCTCAAGATATGGCAATAGCTAATTTTAAAACAATTGATGATGAATTAAAAAATGCAGTTATGTCACATTATGTTGATGATTGTAAATGTAATGATAAAGCAGATGCTTATGGGTATGGTTTGTGGGATTACAATAGTTTAAGATATAATATAGAAGGATTAGAAATAACTTTATCTGATATATAATGTGCTATAATCCGATTTATGGATTTGCTCATATTATTACTTTTAGTTGTTTTAGTTATTGAAAACTATGGTAATTTATATAATTTCTTAACTGGCAAATCAAATGATACTCCTTATTATTATCACAAAAAGGATACTTGGAATTGGCAAGATGATTGGGATAGAGATGACATCTTATAACGGAGGAAACGGTTTTACACAGAAAGAAATGTTGAATCTTATATTAGAAGGACAACAAGATATCAATAAACGTATAGATGAATTACATGAAAAAGTTAATCAAAAAATATCAAGACAAGAGCTATCTGGTTGGTTAGTTGCAATCTCGGCACTGGTGGTGTTAATCAATAATTTAATGTGAAAAAATTTGCAGTATTAACTGCAGTTTTTTTACTAGCTGTGCCTATACATTCTATAGCAGAAGAAACTACAGTCATAGAAACATTTGATAATCAAGAAATAAATACAGATATTACATTTGTGTATGGAGCTAGTGATACAGTTGTAAGTGCTGCGACCACACAAAGTCCTGATTGTGCTAGTACACAAGAAGCAGGCCTTATAGGTATAGAAGATATGGATTGTTTTCAAAGTGTTTATTTTGGTAATGATAGATATCAACTAGGTATAAGAGGTAGTTCTGACAATCTTACTATTGCATTTCCTAATGAACCTTACGAAGTAGGTTTGAATTATGGTGCTATAGACCAAGGTAGTGTATCTGGTACTGTGTATTACGATAATGGTGTATCTGAAACTTTTACATTAGATGTAAATACTGATATGACAATAGCAGGTAGTAAAGTATTTGTAGTAGCTGAAGGTGTAGAAACATTTATTACAGAAATAGTTATAGAAGGAATTGCTGACTGGTGGCTCATAGATAATGTATACTATAAGTATGATAATGTACCTACTACAACGACATCTAGTTCGACGACAACTACTACCACCACAACAACGACAACGTTACCTAAGGCGGCAGATGTTGTTGAAGATAACATTACAACCTATCTTGCGTGGGATGAAAACGGTTGCGAACATCCTAATAACCCGCTTTCGTATAAACAATATTTGGAGGCAATAGAAAGTGGAGATTGGTTTGGCTATCAGCCCGGTGATTGCACTGATATACCTGATATTGTTGTTGAAATTATCGAAGAAGAGATAGATGATGAGTTGGACGAAGAGATACTTGAAGATGACACCCTTACAGAAGAAGTTATTGAAGAAGAAGTTATTGAACTTACGGAAGAAGAGATAGCTGTTATTGAAGCAGAGATTAAAGCTGAAGAAGAACGTTTACTTCAGGAACAGCTTGATGCTGAAAAAGAAGAAGAAATATTATTAGAGCTTGAAGAATCTACTATTGTTGAAGATTTATCTGAAGAAGAAGTTGAAGAATTAGTTGAAGTTATTAAAGAAATAGAAGAAACTATTGAAATTATTGAAATCGAAGAAGAAGTTATTGAGCTAGATATACCTGATGATATAATTATAGTCATAGAAGAGGAGGTAATAGAAGATGAGTCTATTATTGTGGTGGAAGATAAAGTGGTGGATGAGGAAGTTCTGGATGAGCCAATACAGGAAGATGTTGAGAAAGAACCTATAGAACTTACTGATGAAGAGATTGTTGAAGAAGTCGCTGAAATTGTTGAAGTTATTGATATACCTGTTTCTGATGAAGATTTAACAGAAGAAGAAATTGTTGAAGTTATTGATGAGTATGTAGAAGAACTTGAAACAGAAGAAGTTATAGAAGTTCTTGAAGAAGTTAACGATGTTGGTGTACAAAATTTAGAAGAAGTATCAGAAGAAGTCCAGGAAGTTATTCAGGCAGTAGTAGAGGAAGCTATAGAAGATGTTGCAGAACTTACGGATGACCAGGTTGAGGTTGTCGCTGAAGTATTACAAGTTGAAACTGAAGATGTTGAAATCATTGCAGAAGCAGTTAAACAAGATGATACAGTAGCTCAAGCTGTAGAAGAATACGTTGAACGTGCAGTAGAAAATGCAGATGTAGAAAATTATACATTAGCTGATGTTGTTACTGAAGTAGCATTTGAAGAATTTATAGAAGACCCATTAGAAGTAATACTAGATATTGACATACAAGATATAAACATTACTGACATAGGTAGTGACATGACTACTGACCAAAAGGAAAAAGCTCAAGAAGTTGTAGTGCCAGTTATTTTGACTAGAATAGCTACAATGGCATCCTTTATATTTAGGAGAAGTTAATGCTAAAAAAAATTTGGAATTGGTTTATAACTATAGTTAAAGAAACATTAAACCTTAGCTGGACATTAGTCGGTTTGGTTATTGCGACCCTAACGCTAACTGGTAGTGCCCAGCAGATTACAGGTCTTGCGACTATAATTACATTAATAATTTGGTTATTAACTATAGGTTTTAGAAAAGATAAACCAGATAATAAAGGCAAGGTGAGCAGATAATGGACTGTTGTGGTAACGGTTGTTGCGGAGGAAACTAATGTGTATAGTAACACAAGAAGTGGATGGGTCATTTATGCAAATTTGTAATTGTAAATACGGAAGCGAGAGTTGTAATGGAATTAGAAGTACTAAGATTTAGTTCACAAAAAGATTCAACATCTGGAATTTTATTTGATGTTGTTAATGGTAAAAGAAATTTTCTTTGTTACACATTAGAAGATGAGCAACGTGATGTAAAAGTTTGGGGTGAAACAAGAATTCCTGCTGGTAAATATAAACTTTCATTAAGAAAAGAAGGTGGATTTCATACAAGATATCAAGCTAAGTATGGCAATATGCACCAAGGTATGATACATGTTAATGATGTACCAGGATTTCAATATATCTTATGGCATACGGGTAATACTGATGAAAATACTGCAGGTTGTTTACTGTTAGGAGATTCACAAACTAGCAACCTTGTGCAAAAAGATGGATTTGTAGGGTCTAGTGTTAATGCTTATAAGATAGTTTATCCTTATGTAGCAGCAGCTATACAACAAGGTGATGTATGGGTGACATATATAGACTACGATGGAACTATCAATAGTAATGACACAGATAATATACAGAGCAATGACATATTAGAAAAGCTTGAAGAGATAAGTGGAGAAATTCAAATAGTTGGTGCTAAACTTGATAAGAAAGTTATTTTATAATGAGACAAATTAAACGTATTGCTAAGTTTGGATTTGATAAAAAATCAGTTTTTAATCCTGAAGATGGTAATTTACCTGAAGATATAAGTCCAAATATAGATGACACACCTTTAAGACAAGAAAGTAAAACTGAAGCACAACAAAAAGTAATTGCTAAATTACGTGCAGGTAGAGATGCAAATGTAAGCGATGTTTTTTCTCCGTCTAACACACCCAAAGCAACAACGTTAATTCATAGTGTAGAAACTAAAAGCGATACTGGTTGGAAAGATAAAAAAATAATAGATACAGGTCAACCAGTTGATACTACATCTGCTAAAAATTTGTTAAGTAAATTTGATGATAGAATTAAATTAGCTGAAGAAGTTTTAAATTTTAATGCAGAATCTGCACCTGTTATTGGTAGTAAAGATATAACAATATTTCAAAAAGCTAAGTGGGAAAGAGAATTAATTGAAGCTACACAAGCTAAAGCTGATTATATTGCTGAAGTAAATGTAAAATCTGGTTGGGCTGGAGCTGATGATTTAATTGATGTAGAAACAGAAAAGAAAATTAGACATCAAGCATTTACTACTGGAGTAATAAGTGATTTAAACACTAGCAGACCTCAAGATATTGCAGCTATGGTTGATATGAAAAACACTGGAACATTTACTGACAAAGAATTAGCTGTTGCAAATAAACCAGCTGACCCTGCTCAAGTTGGAAGAGATGTTCAATTTGCTACATCAGTAGTTGAACAAGGTGCTGGAAATACACCAAGAACAACTGATTTAGCACGTGATATGCACGTAGAACAAATGGGAATAGGTAACTTTCATGAATCTACTTTAGAAGAACGTGCCGCTGTATCTGGTGTTGAAGCAAAATATGAATGGGTAGTAAATCCAAAAACTGGTAAAAAGAAAAGAATTCAAGTTGAAGCAGATTTAGGTTCTGGTGGTCCAAAACTAGGTGGAACAGGTGGTCAAGATTATAAGTTAAGTTCTAAAATGTCAGCGTTAGTACAAGGATTAGGTGTTCCTCCAAGTGCACGAACTAGAAGTGGAATGAAATTTGGTAAAGAACAATGGACAGCTGAACAAACAAAGTTTGGTATTAAAGATTGGGAAGAAGCAGCTGCTCAACATTTTGGTGGGAAAAAAACACCAGGATACAAAGCATATATGGAAACAGCTTTAACACCTAGAGTAGATAATCTTGGTGTAGGACAAAGTGATTCATTAAAAGAATTAACACGTGTTCATAAGCAAATTATAGATGATGCAGTGTATCGTAGAGTTATTAAAAAAGATATATTATCTATGGCTGCTGGACAACCTGGGTATGGTCATAGAACTGATTGGAGAACTGGTATTGATATTGATAAACCTAAAAGTGATGTTACTGTAAAAATGACTGAAGCTTATTTCAGAGGAGATTTTGGAGAATCACCTATACGTAACTTACACTCAGCAAAAATAATGGGTGTTGGTGAAATGAAAGGTATTAACGTACCTTTAAAAAATCCTACTGATACATACTTTAATGCGTCTAGTAGTAAGTTTGATAGGATAGGATTTTCTGGTGCTTTAGGAGCAAGTGGTGAAGTTTCTCGTCTTAATTATGGTAAAGGTGTATCTTATGGTGAAAGTAAAGCATTTAAACAACAATTAAAAGAAAGTAATGTACCTCGTGTTGTAGTTAATAATCCAGATTCAAGTATTAATAGAATGCTTGATGATAGACCTAATACACGTTTTCCTAAAAAAGATGAAGTTTCTAGTTCAAGAGATGCTAGAATAAGAAAGAACATTACGAAATTTAAAGGTGGTCATAGATTTATACCAGGAGCAATAGCTTTAAAGGGTATAATAGGATTACATAAAGGTGGTGGTGGAGCTGGCAAATTTAGTAAATAAGTTTAAGAGAAAAAGAAACTCTGATGGGACGTTCAAAAAGGATGTGGCGTGGACCCCTTGGAATGAAGCATGGAGTTATAAAATGAGTGATGACTTAAAAGATATGTTGGAGCGTACAGCTTGGACATTCATTGAAGCATTTATTGGTGCTTTAACAGTTGCTCCGTTAGTTGGTGTAGAAGCTGAAACATTACAGTTAGCTGCATTAGCTGGTGGTGGTGCTGCATTAGCAGTTATTAAAACATACGCTAAGAAACAAATTAGTAAGTAGTAATAATGGCTAAAGCTGACCCAGAAAAAAAGAAACAAGTTAATGGCCTAGGCTTTATTGCTGCTGGTCAAACTATTAAATCTATTGGTCCTAATTATATTCCTAGTGGTACTAGTTTAATAGACTACAAAGGCGAAAAAGTATTAGCTAAATATGGTATGGAAAAAACTGGTCAAAAGTTTGCATGGAAAAGAGGTCTTGGAGAATATAGTGGTCAGTTTAAAAGCCAACAACTTACTGAAAATAGACGAAGAGGTTGGTCTAAGGGTGGTAAGACACATAAAAATATAACTACTAAAACTTATCAGCAATGGACAAAAAGTTATCCTACATCATATACTGCGTATAAAGGTACGCCTGACCAGATAAAATATAAATGGGCTGGCAAACATGTACCAATTAATCAATTTGGTACAGAGATATTTGAACATAATAAAGCTAAAGTTTCGCAACGTAAAACTACATGGAGAACTTCTATTAAAGGTGGTAAAGCTGCTAGAGCACAGACTGGTTTAGGTCGTGATAGATTTGGTATGACTATTAAAGAAACAAAACAATATGGTAAAGGTATCAAATATAAAGGTAATAGAGGTATTACATTTGATTTATTTGGAAGTAGTAAAAGACCTGTATTACAACCTAAAGGTACTACATTGTTTCCTAAAGATAAATATGCTGTACATTATTTAGATAAAGCAGGAAATGTTAAAGGCTTAGTACAAAGAAGTAGTAAATTAGGTACAGCAGTTTCTAAATTAACTACACCTCAAATATCTGCAGGAGCAAAACTTGTAGGTAAAGGTGCAGCTAAAATAGCTACTGGTTTATCTGGAGTAGGTACTGCATGGATGGTATATGATGCAGCTAAAGCTGTTCATAATTATGCTGGTACTACTGGACATGAGAAGCAAATGAAAAAATATAAGAACAAGGGTGGCTTCTCTGCAACAGGAGGTTACTAATGGCTCGGCGTCCAAAAAACGCTAGACCAGATTTCAATCCTACGACTGAGGGTATGGGTAGAAACGAAATGCAACGTAGAACGCAACAACATGAGATTCTCGCAACTAAGAAATACGAGACATTTAAAAAATTAGATTTAGGTGTCGATGCAAAGTGGGTTAATAAACATAGCAAGGGGAATGAAATGAATCCTTGGGTTATGAAAAACATAAGTAGAATGGTTAGTCAGCAAAACCGTGCAAATAAATCTATGAAGGATGCTTTGAAAATGTGGGATACTGCAAGTCAGTTTAAGAAAACAAATTATCCTAATGGAAGAAAGGGTAAAATATTATAATGCCTATCTCTAAAAAAGGTAAAAAAAAGGCCTATAAGAAAAAAAAGACTAAGCGTTATTAAAATTAGGCCGTTTCCAATTCTTGGATACGATGACTTAGGTTAAAAAAAAACCTGAGACTTAGAGAATATCTAAGTCATCAGGATAAGACCACGCTTCTTCAGGTACAAAGTATGAACCTCCCATAGGAAATTTCCATACTTGTAATATGTCTTGTATTGTTGGGTATTCATTTGAACTTTCGTAATCACCTGTATATATTACATCGGTAACATATCTAGTCATGAGAGTACTGACTTTACCTTTATCATAAGCTTTATGGAATTTAATATCATTAAGATTTTTAAGTCTCATAAGATGATTTAATGTTTGTTCTGTTACTTCTTGATTGTTCTTTTTCTGTGGAACACGTGTCATATGGTCAATGGTTGTTGTTATTGACGTACCACGTCTAGCACTATATCTATTGTTAGCTAATTTAGCACCTTCCCGTAGCAAGATACTTGGTCTATGACTAAAGTCCATTTGTATTGTCATAGTGTCTCTGTCAATTATATAATATACATAGACTTCGGCACCCTTTGGTGTCAAGCCAAGAAAACGCTTGCCCCCAAATTCATTAAGTTTTTCGGCATTTTCCAATCTTTTGGTCATTACCTTTTGTGCTGCCAGTGAAACTCTGCTGGTTTCAGGTACTAACATATCTTCTCTAGTAGCAAATGCCTTTCCTTTACGTAAGTTCATCGGCATATATGTCCTCCTTCTTCTAATTCTTCAAAACACTCTTCACAAAAATATTCCATTCCAGGTACGGGATGTGACATTATTCTTCTTCTCCTTGTTGTTTTTGCCATTGACTATTGTAATCTGATACAAATTGTGTTATTAATTCATCAACTTTTTCTATGTTAGGTATTTGTTGTAACGCTGCGTTACCTAAAACGCCTATTAAATTAACTGCCCAATTGCGTAATAACATAGGACTGTCAAATATATTTGATACTGGTATGTCTTTCTTTTTTGTCATTTGTTCTCCCAACAATGCTTACTACTATTCCAATGGTGCCAACCATCGTGTTTTATTAGCCACGCAGCTACTGCAGTTGACACTTCAGGATTAGTTCTATTACTTGTAAGGTTAAGCTTAGGTGTTAACCAAGCCCATGTGTCGTCGTTAAACTGCCACAACCCTACATCTTGTGTACCGTCTCTGTTATTACCTACTGCTTTAGGTTTACCTTTACTCTCACAGTATATAATTTTTAGAGACTTTATTTGGTCATCAATATTGTCAAAGTATTTAGCTATTGTAGGTTGCCATTCGTAAACGTATTCAACCATATATTTTTTTTCTAAACAATATTGATAGTTACTAATATCGTCAATTGTAGGACTAATTAATAACATACAACTGACGATACTATTAAGTAACATAAATTATTTTGTAGCTTTAGTTCTCATTTTAGGCATACTTTGTAATTGATATTTAAAATGACCTCTACCTTTAGCAGGCATAGTTAAGATATCAAAACCTCTGTCCCTTAATTCAAACAATACGCTACCGAATCTAGTAGCACGTAAGTCAAATACAAACTCACTGTTACTAATAGGTTCATCGTCCATAAATTCAATCAATACATATTCTATTAATTGACTTTTGCTTTTAATGTAACTAGGAATCTTCTTCCCACGAAATGATTTTACTATCATTTATTTCCTCCTTATAATCACGTTGTATTTTACACAACCAACATTCCGACAGCCTATAACTTTCTTGGCTGACTTTGTGAAATCTGTTAAAGCTTGGTTGCAAGTTTTACAGAATCTCTTTTTCATTGATATTCCATTCACTAGGTATATCACTGTTATCTAACCACCAAGATTTACGCCATTTGCCTGTGTGTCCACCGCATATAGCAGGGTCATTGGTGCTACAAACAAAGTCTGGGCTCTTATCAGACTTCTTGTTATTTCTGTTGTCATAGACTAGTGCCTTACAATAAGGACACTTTAAGTCATCACGAAATTTCTTTCTTTCTTCCAATTCGCTTACCACCTTATCAACTGTGCCAGATAAAGGATTATCTCCACCATCTTCTTCGGTTGTTACTGGTCCCATTATAGTTTGTATCCTGTCAATTATATCGTCTTCCTGAGTTAAATCAGAAAGAGTACTTGACTTTTCTATAAAGCTAAGGTACTTATCGACTTGGTCATTAGACCATAGTTCCCTATCTTCTGGAAACTTTAGTACTTTTGCGTATTTATTTGCATATCCAACAATTACTTTAATTTGTTCTGGCTTACAGTCCCTTAAGATTTCTCCTACTGATGTAGCTATAAATTGTACATCAGCCATTAGAATGGTGGAACTTCTGATGTGTCATCATCATCATCTGTATCAAGTATGCTGTCCATAATATCATTCATACGTTCAATATCTTCTTTAGTAGGTTTATGTTTACGCATATCTACTTTAGTAACTTCTACTTGAGCGTCTTTTTCTGCCATTTCTTGTGTATAACCGTCGTATGCTATAGATGTACTTTCTTCTTCTGATTGTACACTGCCTGACCATAGTTCTACACCAAGGCCAAACCTCATGCATGCACGTTTAAATGCGTCAGATTCTGCGTCTTTAAGATTGCTACCATCATTAAACTTATCATTGTTTAATTTGAATGTATCAACATCTCCAAAGCCAACGTAACTACCCATATTATCTAATGTGATAATACCTTTGGCACCAACGATACGTTTCTCTCCATTATGTGTACTATATACTGGTTCGCATTCCCATTTATATGTAATACCACTATCACGTAATCTTTCTACATAATGTGCGTGTGGTACATAATCACCGAATTTTCCTGCAGGAGCTTTTCGAACTAACTCCTTAGGAAATGGTGCAAGTAATTTTTCTTTACTCATTTTTCTCCTTTTCATATTCATATCAGGGACAGTAAATTGACCCCTGAAAGGGATGACTGTCCCGTGAAACTATTTTAGCTTATTCTTCTTCTAAAGCCAAAAGTTGTCTTAAGTTTGTTATACCTCTTTCAACTGGTACAAACTTATAGTCTCCACTGTCATTTAAAAGTATGAATTGTGGTTTATCTCCTATACCAGTGTATTCAATACTTTGTAATTTCCATTTGTTTTTGACATTTATATCTGCCATATACTATCCAAACGTTCTATACATCATCTAATTTTACCAAGTATTCTGCTGTAACGCCAGTATCTGGCTTACAAAATAACAACCATTGACATGGTCGTCCCATACTTGCTAACTGTTCTAATGCATAAGTATTGTAGCTTTCTGTACTTCCATTAACCCATAATCTTATATCATTAAGATACATTGTTGTTGGTGTATGAAAGTGACCAGCAATTGCGTAATCAAAGTCAGGCATTAAACCATTTGCAGCTAATGTCTTCCAACCTTGTAGCTTTTTACCAAATCCGTACCAAGGAAAGCCACTAAATCCTCGTACGTTATCGCCATGCCAGATAAAAAACTTACATTTTTTACCTAGATTAGCTATGTCGAACCAATGGTTATCGCCTGTACTGTCAGGTATAGTCCATTTAATTCTTTTTTCGTCTCTATATATCATTGACATTATGCTTCCTAGCATTCTGTCAGCGTTAGAATCTGGATGGTAATCTTTTCTATTACGTCCACCCAAATGTCCATGATTTCCTATAACCCAATGAACATCTACTTCTTCAAAGTTAGCTAATAATATGTCAAAAAATTTTGTCATAATTCTAGGACCGTCTAATGTCACTTGTTTATATAGACTTGAATCTATTAAGTGTGTTTGTCCCGGAAAAATTAGCTCACCTTCTATAATGTCGCCTGCTGCAAATACTGCAACTTTGCGTATAGGATGTGCTTTACGCTGTATATTGGCCAGTTCGACCACTTTCTTAGCATACGCTACAACTCGTCTCTCAGCTACCTCTGTGTTGTATTCAGGGGTAATTTTAGCTAATTGTATATCACTAAGTACAGCTATAGCTATCTCTTCGTGTTTAGTTTTTTTAGAACTAATAGGTTTAGGAACTTTTGGTTTGTTCCATAAGTTTAAATTAGTTTGTACAGCACTATATACAGCGTCAATTAAATCTTCTTTACGATTTTTAGCTTTATCTAGTTGCTTAAGTAATTTAAGGTTATCCTTTTTTAGTTCTTGTATTTGTTTGCTTTCAGCTTCAGCTAATAGGTCGTCTATACTTTTACTCATAAGATTTCTCCAATTTTTTAAGATACTTTCTAATAGCTGATTCAGATATTTGTATATTAAAGTGTTCGTCTAGTAACCTATGTACTACATATGGTTTCATAACTACACCGTCTTTTACCCTGTCCTTTAAAGCAATCCAAAAAGGCATAGCGTCTTTTGTTATTTTACTTTCAACAAAATGTGCTCCTCGTTTACCTTCACTGGCTTCCTTTAGTAATTGTTCTATATCCATATAAATGATAATAACAGAAAAAAAACGTCTTCAAGTTATTAAAAAAGAATATAAAACCTTTCCTTAGCTTTCCACACCGGACAGCACCTAAGCACAGCTTGCCGCTGCATAATGAAATCTTGAAATTTTTTTAGGCCTTACCTTTCCGCACCGAACCCGACCTTAGCCCTGCTAACCAAGCCGAAGCGAAGTACCTTGTAACACATAGACACAGTTTTCTTCTGTTTGTACAAGGAAGTTTCAACCTTCACTAATCTAGTTGTTTAATCTATGGTTAGTGTACTTTTAGTTTCCTATGTGCTACAAGCTACTCCGTAGGTCTGTTTGGTTAAAAGACTCTATTAGTGTAGCTTAATCATGAGACTCCCTTACCTAGCTTTCTACTCATGAAAGAATTAAATAGCCCAATCATTAACGTAACATATATGTTTACGTTTAACTAGGTTGCATTTACATTCTTCAGAATATATTTTCCAACCTTCGGACTTTAATAACGCAATAATTTTTCTTAAATCTTTTAATTGCGTATTATATTTACATATTTCTTTATCTAATTTTAATAAATCTTTTACATATGCTGTTGCATTGTATATCGTTTTCAATTTATCTCCTTTAAGTACATACGATGAACCCTGCTTTACAAAGGAAAGGAGGACTTCGCACTGTTGCCAGTTACAAGGTTCATCTTATATGTATATATGATATATTCTAAGAGTTAATACTCTCAGAATTTATTGTAGCTGATTTATCTCCAATGCAAAGCGTTTAACTTCATTGATATCAGCCAACCTTGTAATATTGTGTTTCTTCAACTTTTGTTGACAATCTTTAAGTAGGTTTACAGAGTTATCATTTCTTCTACCAAATACGTACATATCTGATACCCATATTCTAGCTGGTGGTTGTTTTCCTAACCAATCTAATGCTGGTCCGTCAACTAAGTTACCACCACCTGAATGTTTATCTAAGTATTCTTCTGTTACACGTTTCCCACCTTGTGCAATGATACGTAATACTCCCGTGTCCCACCTAGATTGTCCGTTTGTAAGTGGTCCGTCATATCTGTCATTGTACATAGCTATAGTTACAGCTGGTAGTTCTGACATTATATCTAATATATCTTGACCACTAAAGCGCATTGAACCTGATGCGTCAATTAATATTGTTCCACCATAAGTTCTCTGCTTTTGTTTGAATATCTTTTTATCAATACAATATCTATTGATATATTTAGGATTAGTTCCGTAATCCATAGGTCTATATTCACGACCTTTCTTAAGTAATGATTGTAAGTTCACTTGAAGTGGACCTTTAATTTCTTTCATAATACCCCAAGCACCTGAGTAATCAGCTGTTGGATTGTACTTCATGTGGCCTCGACTACCTTGCATGAGTTCCATTTTGGTATTATATTCTGCTTCAGCTAAAGTTTGTGCACCTTCGCCTTCACCTTCGCCTTCACCACCATTACCTTCATTCATGTTTGCATAACTAGACTTTGATTTCTTTGCAGCTTCCGCCTTACGACGTTCTGCTTCATATACTTCATCTAATTCTGGTATATCACTAAAGTCTTCATACAATGCATGTAGTTCTTTAGCAACTTGTCTAACTTTGCGATATGTAGGACTGTAATATTTATCCCCACCATAAGAACGTTTACTTTTATGTGTAATTCTGTTATAAAAGTGTTCTGCTTTATTTAAAGCAAAGTTAATTTGCATTTTGCGTAACTTTGTCAATAAACTATGTCCGTTTTCAGTTCTTTCTTCAAGTTCCTTAGCGGTGTCAAGCAATGCACGCCATTCTAAATTGTTAGGTCTTGTGTCACCGTATGTTTCCATTCCTGTAGAATTCCACATACTAGCCATCATATAACATATCATGTCGTACTCTGACCAAGATAAAAGCATATCTTCAAATTGTTTACGCATTACTCTTTCACACATAATCCAATCATTAATTGGCAGTTTACGTTGTGATAATAAGTAACCTATACGTACTTCTTCACAAGCTTCTACTGACGTTTCGCCTTCATCTGGTCCAAGTTTACCTATAGTTTTAGGTGACCATTTAACGTGACCCATTTCGTGCCGCCTTATCATTTTGTCATGAAAAGCACCACAATCTTCACATTTGTCCCCTAAAGGTACATACATTTCCTTTGATAAGTTACTAGTACGTGGCTGTTTGTTGTCTTCAAAGACTTTCCAATCGCCGTCACCTGTAACTATCGCAGGAAATGGTAATTTTTGTTTATGTTTAGGTGTTCGTTTCATTATTTAGCTCCATATTGTTCAAGTTTTTGTCATCAACCTCGTCTGATAATATGATTGCGTCTAATAATTCGTCTGCTCTTTCTCCAAAGATAAGGGCAGCTGCAGTTTCTTTTTCAAGACCTTTACCTATAAGTTCAAAGAACTCACGCCAAGCTCTAATAGATAGCCTAGTATCCATATCTTCTGATAAAGATGTTTCTATAATGATACTTCTCCAAGCTTCAGGAAACATTTCCAATGCTTTGGGGTGTATTTCATTAACGTTAATTTTGACAGGGAACCTATCTTTAAGGGCCATAGGTAAACTCTCAGGTAGAGAGTTTGTAGTTGCTATAACTGTAAATCCTTCAGCTGGTCTTACAGTTTCCTTATTGTCGTTGTTCAATGTCAATTGTGCAATGTCTTTGTCATCTAATATAGCGTGCAAGAATGTCATTGCGTCTGGTGATGCGTGGTCAATTTCGTTAACTACTAATCTACCACCATTACGCCATGCTTGTATTGCTATACCGTCATGCCATTCAAATCCACCGTCTGCACTTGGCTTATAGAAACCTTCCAAGTTAGCTGACGCTGTATCTTCTGTCATTGTTATTTGATATACATTTGGTTCACCTTCCATTGTGTAACCAATTGCATTTGTTGCAGCTGCATATGTTTTACCTGTACCCGGTGGGCCGTATAACAATATCCTATCTGCATTTCCAATAGCTTTCGCTACCATACTCCAACAATCCATTATTCTCCTTCCATAGTCGTTGGCACAAACTTACAATATATATCTATATCTCCGTCTGTATTCTTTCTTTGTGATATAACGAACTTACCTTTGCCAGCTAAGTGTGCTATATTTCTTTGAGTCATATTCTCAATGTTTGCTTTAACTCCTGATATCCAAGTATCAGTTGTTGCTATTACATACCATACATTAGGTGTTGACAATAAAGTTCTTACTTTATCATCAGTTAAAATTTGTGGACGTTTGCCCTTTTTATTTAAACCCGCAGCAGGTGGTTCTTGCCTACTCAGACTCGTCTTTTTTATTACCATTGTTTCCTTCCTGTAACCAATTTTCTACGTCATCACCTACATTAAGATGTTCTCTTAATATATTATTTTGTGTTTGTTTTTGTGCTAACTCAACGTTATTAGCTGCAGTACATTGTATTGTTGTAGGTTCTGTTAATAGAAACTCAGCAAAGTTACCTTCTTTAATCATAAATTCTCTAAAATCATTTACAGAATCAATATTAAAATCTATTGGTTCAAAACCTGGTGGTGGTTCAGTAATTATTGTAGGATAATTAGTAATTTGTTCTGTTTTTCTAGCAAAGTCTATTTTCTTTGCTGCTTCTATAGCTGACCAAGCGTCAGGTGCCATTACTGAATAAACGAATACAAGTATTTCGTCTTCTGGTCTTGTAGCATATCCCATACTTCCACCAAAGAATTTAGCTCCTACATCATCTTTAAAATAAGCAAATGTAACATGATATTCTGAATCACGTTTTGTTTGTATCTCAATAAATTGATGTACTTCATTATGCTTATCATGTTCTCCGTCATGGTCACAACTATTAAAATGTTCTGTCATGTTTCTCCTCTCAGAATTTTCGGGTGATAGCCCATAAAGGAACACGAAAATTCGTGTCCCTCATGGACTACGCACGTATTAGAGATGCTTACGCAACTCCAGCCAAGTATCAACTAACTTATCCATTTCTTTCTTAAGAACTGGTAGCTCTTTGAAATTGACATATGCATTTGCCTTAAAGAACATGTTAAGCAAACGAACATAAGTAGTAGGACTTTGTCCTATCCACTTTTTGTTCAGGTTTTCCTGAGCCTTCGTGACTGTCTTATTTAATTTAAGATGTCCAAGACCTTTCTTTAAGGGTACTGCAGTACCTTTAGAAGAAGTACCAAAGTTCTTTATAATACTTTCTACTTTCTTCTCAGGCTTATTAATATCCATAGATATTACTGTCATAGACATACCTAATTCATCTGCTGTCTTGACATATTGTTTGATTTCAATAGCTGAATAAGGTAAACCATGTTCCATGTTGTGGATAAATGATTGTCTTATTGCTTCTGTATCATTCTTTGTCTCTAGATATTTAACAGGTATCTGTTTGTTACCTAGTTGTCTAGCAGCTTCGTATCTATGCCAACCGTCTAGTATTCTCCCTGTTGGTCTGCCTTTTCTAGACTCAACTATAATTGCAGGAAATACGTCGCCATTTCTCATAGCGTCTTTGTAGATATTTACTCTATTACTTTGCAACATAGTTCTAGGGTATATTGTGTCGTCGCATTCAAGCGAAGTTAAATTAGTAAGCTCATCAGCTCCAGCTGCTTTAACAAGTTTAGCTTTATTAGCCATAACTTTATTAGCTACCTTTTGCTTTCGTTCCTTACTAAGTTTTTCAGCAGTAGTCATTAACTCTCCTTTGCGTTAGTTACGTCGAATCTACCGAATGAACCACCTTTCTGTGGTCTATAATCTCCAATGCCTTGCTTTTTACCTGCGTCGCTAACTACTTTCGTAAGTACATCAAGTACTGATGTTCCTTGCAATGAATTCTCCATTAGTTCTCTGTCAACTTCGACACTAAATGTTAGTTTCCATTGGGGAACAACTGGTCTAGCACGCATAACACCTGCACGTGAGACAACTACTCTACGTTTATCAATGTTATATGATTTAATAGGTCGATTAGACATAGATTTAAGTTCTAAGTTATCAACTGGTTCAATCATTAAGTGATTAAGTAGAGTCTTTAAGTTAGTTCTACCTAACTTAAAAGCTTTAGATGCTTCTAATATAGAAGCTCTGATTTGTGCTGATGGAACAACTAAGTTACCTTTGTCATTCCTATATGTTCTCATTTCAGCCTCATCTTCATCGTTATACTTTTTAGTACTACGTGTTTGTGTGACTTCGCCTGAATTCGCACCCATCATAGATGGATTATTGAACATAATACCAGGCTCTTTACCTTGTATTTCAAACGTATATACATCAACTGGTGATGTAAATGTGAGTTTTGCCAATGCAATTCTCCTTTCCGCTTTCGCTTTTTATTTGTTTGAGTGGACGTGCTGGGAATTGAACCCAGGTATATAGTACTTCAAAGGGGAAATCCTATATCTAACCTATCACGCCCGTAACCTTACCAAGCCATTGCAAAGCGAACCTAACCTGACCCCAGCTATCCTGTGCATACCAAGTTAAATCTATATACTCAAGCAATGCATAAGTGAATAAAGGAAGTAATCCACTCTCCCCACTTACTATTTCTCTTCATATCGTAAGCACCTATACATTGCATTCAATATATAGTACCTTACCTTAAAAATTGGTAGTGCTTTCGGTAAGCACAACAGGGCTGTAAAATGCCTCTTACTTACACTACCAAAACTTATTCTTCTTCTAACCAAGACATATGTACACGTTCTCCATCAACGTATATATATTCTCCAATTATGTTATTGTTCTTCTGCACTATTTAATCTGTCAATTGCTTTTGTTATCTGATAAAGTATAGCTTCGTCAAGCATTGCTGCATAACCTTGTATTTTATCATCAACCTCGTCATTAAGTGCCCATCTTTTAACGTCAACAATTGTCCATTGCAGTACATTAATCTTTTCATGAGTAGGTAATTGGTCTAATTGTTCCCAAGTTCTATCTAACTCATTCATTAATAGAGTTTCATCCATTTATGTCCTTTCCAACTCTATTGGGGACTTTCGTCCCCTAGAGTTTTATATTATTTACATTGTTTTTAATGTTTGACATAACGACTGTACAATTACTTAACTATGCTTTCGACATTGTACCTTGGGGCTCACGAAGTCCCGACTTATACATAGTGTATTGTACCAACCTGCTACTACTCAACAGCGTTCATATAGCTGCTCCACATGGCCTTCCCTTGGGGACTGTCAAGTTCTCCTTTCAGATTGCTCTGTGTCCCGTGTTGGACGGAAGTTTATCGCTGGTATAAATACCATAAGGCGTACTGTTACATACGCCCTAGTTATTTACACTTTATCTAAACAACTTAAGCAACAGACCAATACTTGGTCAACAATTGCGAATTGATTAGGTTTTTCATTACAAATATAACATAAACTATCTGTCATTATTCTTCTTCTTCAGGAAGTGTCATTCCTACATATTCAGCTACGTATTGAACAAGTTTAACTTGTTTCTTTAATACTTCAGTTATATTTAGAAATTGTTTAATAACTTCGTCGTTAAATTGTTCTTGTTGAGTTACAACATTAACGTCTTTACAACATTTATTTTCTTCCAATGTTACTCTCCTTTAATAAGTGCTTTAAATTTATTAAGCTTTTTCTAAAAGTTGATTTCTCTTGTTCAATAACCATATCATCTATAGGATATATAGTTGTTTCTAAGTCGTATTCGAATTCAACTTGCCATTCGTTCTTGATACTTAAATGATACTTTTTAGCTATATCATTAAGCAATGCCCAAGGTTGCCCCCAAGCACTTTCAAAATTAAATACAATTGTTCTAGTTTGTCCGTGAGTATTGTCAACATTTAATTTTGTATCCATATCTCCCCACTTTGTGCCCCAATTAGCATACTGCCAATCTATAGCATTAAGAACACCGTATTTATTTATAAGTTCCTTTTTATATTCATCAGTTAATGCAACGTAATTACCGTCATCATCATATGTCCATTCACTATGTCGTTCTCCGTCTATAGTTACTGCACCTGATGATATTTTCTCTATTGCTTCTGGTATAGGAAAAGCAAGTGTTAAATTATATAATACATTGTCATCTTCAATGTCAACTATATCTTGAAGTAGGTTCTCAATGTCTTCTACTCTTCCATGCATAGTTGTTGTGTTGTAACAAATATTAGGCACCTTTTTCCTCCCTATACCATTCGTTCATTTCTATCATTTGAGCTTTTATATCATCGTCGTCAGTTTTATTGATAAATTCTGTAAAATCATTACGTAAATCATCATCACTTAACATTGATACAACAAATTCTTTCTGAAACTCTGCTCCAAATTTATCAGCTAAAAATGTACATAGAAATAATTGTCCTTGTGCTAATAAACTAATCTTATTTTGCATATTATCTAGCATTTTGATTAAGTCTTTAACTATGTTGTCTTTTTCTCCGTCATTCATTCTTCCTCCAATATACGCTCTGCAATATTAGGTTGAAACATTTGGTTCCAGTCTGCATGCATAACTTCTAGCTCTTCGAATGTAGCTATAAAGTCTCCTGCATACATGTCGTTTAATGTTTGTTCTTCATTGTTATCTAAATTGATAGCGTGCATGTCAAACAAGTCGCCCCAATTATGTATAACCTTATATCCTATATTCACGCCTAACATTTCTAGTTGAAATGAAACACCGCCTCTATGTGGTGTATCATCATGTTGTGGATGAATAACTACGTTTGTAATTCTGTTACGTGTAGTTTCTGGAATATAATCTAATATAGCTCCTGCACTATATGTATTACTCTCCGTCTTCAATTTTTATCTCCTTTTTATTATTGAAAAAACATACTATATGTAGCATATCTATTGCTAGACATACTACATATAGTGTTAGTTCTCTTATTCTTCTTCTGAAGTATAAGTGAACACGTTATCGACTTTTGTCGGTGCTTGCCATATATCAAGAATATTTAACTCATTCTTGTACACTGGCTTACCAAAACTATCGGTATAGTTATTACTTTGCAATTTTGCACGTATCATAAGTCTACCAAATGGTCTTGGTTGTTCAGCGTTATGGTTAGCTTTAAGAAATGCTTCGATTTCATCTACTAACTCATTGCCATATGCAACACAAGTTTCACTAGCTTGCTTATTTTGTCTGCCGTCAGCAACAAACTTTATACCATTGATAAATTTGTTACCTGTTTTGCTAGAAACACCAACTCTAGGACTACCGTCAGTAGTCACTGTTGTTAATGCACCTGTAAGTATCACTTCGTTTACGTTCGATAGCGTACCTGCGTACTGTTTTAGCAACGTGTAGCTCCTTTCCGTATCGTACTTATTTTCTGATACTTTTCATTATCGATATAAAAACTTATGGTCGGTCGGCGGGCTTGGCCCGTATTGGAACAAGCCGACCGGCCTTCATCCATGTAGGATTTCTATTTGTTCGTGTGGATATCTATGCTTATATGCTATAAATATTTTATCTTCGTCATAATCGTCATCAAATGCTTTGATAAACTGATTATTAATATATACAAAATACACACTCTCTCCTTCTATGTATTAACCAACACTCTCCCTTCAAAACCTAATCGTTATGCAATTATGGTGTTAAAGTGTTGGATAATAGATATGTTCAAGGTCCGCAAACTGATTTACACGCTGGACTTTCAACTTGGATTATATATTTATTATTTTTTCCTAGGTCGCCCATTGGGCTGGCCCAATTGGGAAAGGGCGACCGAACGCCAATGTCTTGGCGAAACTTGCTTTTTATTTAAGTAGAACTTAGCCATTATCTCTCCATTTCACTTGCGTCTAACAAGTCTTTTAATGTAATATAAAATGGTCTATTTTTATCCCATCTATCAAATAAATACCAACTTATTATTATTTTTAACTTTTTTAACATAATATCCTTTCTAAGCAAGCGGGCCTTGTGCCCTTGTCGGAACGACGCTTGCGTTCTCTCCGTCTTACTTTGCTAATTACTTTTTTTTAAGAAAAAAAGACAAATGGTAGCAACTATCTCTAATTACTACCACTGTCTTAGTTAGGAAAACTGATTGAGAGAGTGTTTCCTATAACTCCCGCTAAGCATTACTCAACGCTATGTTGTGCTATTCCGCAAGGTGCGCAAAGGGATTTATCCCAAGTCTCACGACTGTCCCAGTCTTGGAACTTTTTGCTAAACCAAGAAGTAACGAACTTAAAATTAGTTCCTAACTTTTTAGTTTCCTCACAAGAACGACAAACATATGTTTTAGCTGTAGCTTCTGTAGCTTCTGCTTCAGACATATATCATACTCCTTATGATTTATATTGTGATGCACGCTAGTGCATAGACACCTCCACGAGTGCCCGCAGTGGAAAAAAGGTGGCTCACAATAAAATCATAGAGTATGTATGTCAAGCAGAATGAGACAGAAAACATAGTTTGTTGCTTGTGAAACTAAAAAAGACTGGGACATTGCACAACATACACTCTCTCATTCTTTTGTTTTAAACATATGTTTATATAATGTATATATCCATACAAACAGGTATCAATTTAATCTATCTAGGTCCATTTAAATTTGTATGGATATATTCTTATAACATATGTTTACAAACAACTACATACTATGTATGTAGAGATTTATATAGGTAGTCATATGTCATATATCTATGATATATGTCATATATCTTTGACCTACCTATTTAAATCTTTGTCTGTCATCTATCTAACGTATGTATTTAAAAATATGGTGGTAATTCTATAGAACGTAAGTAGTCATTGGTGTTCTGTAGTCTGTTTGGGCAGGGGCGGGCATCTTTTTTATAGGTCTTAATAAGAGTTTTGAACAGTTCTTGGGTACTTAATTTGCGTTTCTACGTTACACTATTACGAGTCTTAAGCTTTCTGCCTCCCGATGGCACCTTCACCTGTTTCTGTTTAATTGCTCCTAGTGTTTGTAATATACGATACTCTAGCACTATAATAAAATCTACGCAACAATCTACAGGAGATTAGATTTTTATGCCAAATTTAGTGTGTGTGGCACCTAACTGTAAAAAAAGACTATCAGGCAAACAACGTAAGTTTTGTTCAGAACAATGTAATAAGAGAACCTGGGCACAAACAAAACGTCATAATAAGAAAATTGAAGAAAAACCAATTAACCAAACTTATAAATCTGACGAGGGCGACTACGCAAGTGTACGTAGAGGTAAACACTATGAGGAATTTAAAGCTTTATATGCAGAAGCCCTAGCCCAGGGCGACATTACCGTTATTGGTGTGGCTAATGTTTTAGACGTTAGTTCTGCTACGGTATCTAGAATGCTTGCAGCATACAAATTAGACGAAGTTACAGCAACAAAACAATACGACTGGACACAACCTGAAGATGCTACTGAAAGTTTAAAAAATTTTTCTAGCTTCCGCTCTAAATACTTTGCAACGGAAACTGGAGAGAAATATGAAACTGCAGATTTTCACGAAAACTGGATTAATAGTATTCTTAAAGCTATAGATGAAGGTAATGAATTATTAATATTAAGCCCCCCAAGACATGGAAAAACAGAACTGTTAATACATTTTGCTGTCTATCAAATAATGCTAAATCCAAACATCCGAATTATGTGGGTTGGTGGGAACGAAGACATAGCAAAGAATGCTGTTAGTTCTGTATTAGACCACTTAGAACAAAACGAGAGATTAATAGAAGACTTTTGCGGTCCAGGAAAAAACTTTAAACCTGATAATAGGTCAGGAAAGAACTGGTCTCAAAATCAATTTACTGTAGGTACAAGAACAGTACCTGGTATTAAGTCTCCAACTATGGTTGCAGTAGGTAAAGGTGGAAAAATATTATCAAGAGATTGTGATTTAATTATTGCTGATGACATTGAAGACCACCAAACAACAATGCAACCTGGTGCAAGAGAAAACACTAGACAATGGTGGACAACAACTCTTTCATCAAGAAAAGAGGAACATACTGCTGTAGTAGTAATTGGTTCAAGACAGCATTCGGATGATTTATATCATCACTTACTTGCGAATGATGCCTTTGAATCTATTGTTGAATCTGCACATGATATAGCTTGTTCTATACCTGACCACTTGGAAGATGAACATATCAATTGTTTATTATGGCCAGGTAAACGTACATTCAAATGGTTAATGACTAGACAGAGAGCTGCAGAAACTACAGGTGGTAGAAAAATCTATGAAATGGTTTATTACAATCAAGCATTTGTTGAAGGTACACAAATTTTTACTATGGATATGATTGACAACTGCATGAGACCTGATTTGATTATTGGACAGATACCAGGTGGTTTACATTTAGTTGCAGGCCTTGACCCTGCTTCTGCAGGTTATCAAGCAGCTGTACTATGGGGTATAAATTCTTATAGAGGTGAGTTATTTTTAATAGACCTAGAAAATAGACAGGGTGGAGGAGTGAAACATGCATTACAGATTATGTCTGACTGGTATCACAAATATGATTTACAACATTGGGTTATTGAAGAAAACGGTTTTCAAACTGCTATTAGGCAAGACGATAAAATAAAAGAATTTGTTTTAAGGTCAGGTATAACTATGCAAGGACATGTTACCGGAAAAAACAAACATGACCCTATGTATGGTGTAGGTTCTATGGCAGGTTTATTTGAAAATCAGAAAATACATTTACCTACAGGAAACTCAGAAAGTATGGCTAAAGTTAATGCTTATAAAACACAGTTATTATATTTTGATGGAAAACCTGTTTCACAGCGAAACAAAGAAAAAACTGATATAGTTATGGCAGGATGGTTTCCAATGAAAGTGTTCAGAAGAATGAACAAAGAACAGTTGGCGACTATGGGATTAGACTATAATGCAAGTTATACTGATTTTGGATTTACGGAGATGAACGAAGCACCATGGGGATAGAAAATTTAGACATAAAAAACTATAAAGAGATAGTAGATAATGCTACTCAGTTAGTTACTGGAAAACCCACTAAGCACAGACAAGTACAAAAAGCAAGAATCAAAGCTATTTTAAATGGTGGTGCTGATGGTATGAAAGCATTGTTAGGAAATAAGATGGAAACATCTGATGCTGATTTATTACCAGCTCCTAATATGCTTCAATCAGGTATTGATAGATTAGCTCAAAAAATATCAGGAGTACCTCAAGTTAAAGTTGATATATTAAATCACAACACTTCAGATAGAGCAAAAGTTAGAGCAGAGAGATTAGAACGTATTGTTACTAGTTATGATGAAAAACAAAATTTAAATTTACAGTTGGCTCAAGTAGCACGATGGTTGCCTGGGTATGGTTATTCTGCTTGGATAATATCAACACGCACAGATAAAAACGGATATGTTTACCCAACAGCAGAATTACGAGACCCATACGATACCTTCCCAGGTAACTTTGGCCCTGACCAAGAACCAAGAGAACTAGCTGTATTACGTAGAGTACCAAGATATAAACTTGCACAGATTTATCCTGAGTTTGCAAAAGAGATTTTAAATCCAGATGAATCTGAAAATCAACAAGAAGCAGCTTTCGGTGCTGGAGGCCTTGGCCAGACGTATGAAAACGAGAAACAAAATAATTGGGAAGATAATACAGGCCAGGGTGTCCGCATAATTGAATATTATGATTTAGGTGGAACTTACATTGTATTCCCTGAAAAGAATATGATATTAGATTTCATACCAAACTTTTTAAGTACTCCTCCTTTTGTATTTATGAAAAGAGTTTCTTTTGATGAATTAAAAGGTCAGTACGACCACGTTATAGGTTTAATGGCTATGATGGCAAAAATAAATATTATGTCAGCTATAGCAATGGAGGACTCAGTATTTACAGAAACAAACATATCTGGTGAACTTGAATCAGGACAATATAGAAAAGGTAGATTTGCAATTAACTATCTTGCTCCTGGTACACAAGTAAGTAAACCTCAGAACAATGTTCCTTATCAATTATTTCAACAAGTTGACAGACTTGAAAGACAGTTGCGTATGGTTGGTGGCTACCCAGTTACCGATGACTCCCAGTCTCCTAATTCCTTTGTAACTGGTGCAGGTCTGTCAGAATTAAATAGCACTATGTCATTAATGATTAATGAATACAGAGAAATCATTAGACATGGTTTGCAAAAGATGGATGAGAAACGATTAGAACTAGATGTTCTATTAGGTATTCAATTTCCACAACTGAATAAAAAACCAATACAAGGTTTTTATGCAGGTACAGCTTTTGCAGAAAATTATTCTCCAGTTAATGATATTGGTGGAGATTATAGAACCAGACGTATTTATGGGGTTATGGCTGGTTTTGATGAACCACAAAAAATTGTTACTGGTTTGCAGTTATTGCAAGCAGGAGTTATTGATGTTGAAACGCTACAAGATAACATTGATGGCTTAGAGAATATAGCTAAAGTGCAAGAACGTATTAGAAAAAATAAAGCTGAAAATGTTTTATTTGAATCTGTTCTTGCAAGAAGTGCTCAGGGAGACCCTGCAGCAACTATGGCAGTCATAGCTATTTATGAATATCCAGCAGAAATGACTGAGATATTAAGAATGTTCTATACTCCACAGGAACCACAACTGGGACCTGCAGAGCAAGAAATGATTGCACAACAACAGCAGGCTGCGTTGGCACAACAAGGACCCCCAAGTGTTGCTACTGCATTAGGCGGTGTGTAATGGAAGACGAAAAAAAATTCTGGGATATGATTGAAACTGAATTTGGTATCTATGATATTTTAGATGATTCACATTTACATCAAATACCTAATACAAATTACATAATGATGCAACCTGCACCTGGAATAATAATTATGATAAATGAGGATTTTAATGGCAAAGAAACGTGGTAGAGGCGGTTATAGACGACCAACTCCAACAAACAAAAATGCTGTTAGTGGACCTGGAGCTTTAAGTCAAAGAACAGATGGTGCACAACCAGTAATGAGATTACCTAATGCAGGTTATGGTGAAAGTAAAGCATTTGAAGAACAACAACAAGCTGCACCTTTAGGTGATAGTGGTGGAGCAGGAGCTCCTAATTTAGCTGCTCCAGCTACTCCAGTTGCACCTCCAAATGTATTTGGTCCTACAGAAAGACCAAATGAACCTGCTACAGCAGGTGCTCCAATAGGTCCAGGTTATACACCACCTACACAAGATTTATATGATGATGTTGATGTATTATTATCTGCTTTGTATTCAGTAAACCCTCATCCTGTAATATTGGAGCTTATAAATACTAGGAGTATTTAATGCCCATAATCTGGAATGACCCTTTTGCAGAAAAGGATATAATTAATCAAAAAGCAAAACTTGATGCAAAGTTTAAATCTTATCAAGATTTTTTTAAATCTCCTATAGGAGAATACAAAGGAAATAATATTATTGATGGAACAATAGCATTTCCTGGTTTAGGTAAAACAGCAGCTGTTTCATTAGGAATGACTATTGACCAACCTTCTAAATCACAAGCTGCACAAGATTTTAATGAAGAATATGTTTTATCTTCTGTAGCAGAAGAAGCAGAATTATGGCAAGAGCTATCTGAAAAACACAATACATTTTTTAATGAAGGTTGGGAAATGAATATGGCTATTGCTCCAATTGAGTTTTGGACATTAGGTTTAGCACGACCTGGACCTGATGGTGTTTATGCTTCAAGAGCTGGAAGAAGTGGATTAAAGAATGCGAAGTTTGGAGACATACAATATGGTGTATGGGCTGCACAAGCTTGGGATGGTTTAATGCAAAACATTGGTTTACAAGGTAAATGGACTTTAGGAACTCCTGCTGGACCAGGTAGGTCATGGAGATATCTTGCAGATTTAATGGCATATGATTACAAAAGAATTAATGGTTTAACTCCTACACAAGCACAAAGTCAATTAGCAATAGATGTAAAAGGTACAAATGTTAAAGGTGTAGGTAAATTTACAAGTATTGGAGACCAGTTAAAAAAATATGTTGATATGTTTTCAGAAGCTAACAAAGTAGGTGGTCAAACAATTGTTAATGCTATGTGGAAAGAAATGCAAGCAGGTAGGCCAATTAACTTTGATAGAGATAAATGGATGCAATTTATTACATTGAAACCAGAAGATGACCCAAGATATCAAGATTTAATTACAACTCATGGATATGGAGAACAACAAGCTAAAGAAATATTTTACAAATATGTTGGAAGGCCATTAAAAGCTGAAGACAAAGATGGTGAAATACATTACACAAGTTTAGATAATCCTGCAAGAGTATATTTCTATGCTGGTCGTAGGTCTCATTGGGGATTAGGTTTTGATAGAAGTAAATTTAAATCAGTTTACGACCCTGGTGATGAACCAAGATTATTATATTCTCCTGGTAGGCATCAAGCTTCATTCGTTGCACCAGTAGGTACAGATGCATTTAAAAACTTATCAGGTACTTTAGATTTTACATATACCTTAGGTAGTGAAATTATTGGTGGCAAAGGTACTAAAGGTATAGGAAACTTATTTAAAAATTTAAGAAGAATTAATCCTTTATTAAATGCTGCTGATAAAACTATTGATTTAACTAAAGGTAGAAAAATAGTTCCAACTGACCCTAAATCACAAGCTGATGAGTTATTAGATGAAATTGGAGATTCTTTAGATGGTGGAAAACCTGGGGAACTTCCTGATGATTATCAAGGGTTTATTGATTCACAAACAGGACTATGGAAAGGATTAAGAACTAAATATAGACATTACAGAATATTAAGTAAAGATAGAAGAAATTATACCTTTTTAGGTACAGTTCCAAAAATATTTAGAGAAACTAAAGAAGAATTAATTAGCAGTCCATTTCAAATGAAACTTTATCAAACCTTAGTTGATGATGCAGAAAACTATCAATTTGCAGAATTTTATGCATATTTAAAAAGTAATCCTGTTTTTAAAAATTTACATGACGATATTATTGTAAGAATTGCTCAACATGCAAAAAAACAAAACATTGATGGCATTAAAAAGATTTATGGAGATTTAATAGATACAGGTATAACTATTGGAAAAAATAATTATACATTTGATAACAAGATGATGCCTAGAGGTGCAGCATATTTTAGAAACAAAGTATCAAGAGAAATGTTTAAAGCAGGTAGAGAATTATTAGATACACCAAATGCAACAAGATTTCAATTAGCTAGAGGTAAAGCTTTAACTAAATTAGGAAATAAAGATGCAGCTTATAAAAGTATTGGAGCAAACTTAGGTGCTTTAGGTAGAGTTGCTACACAAACAGTAATACCTAGTGCTTTAAAAATAGCAGGTAGAGCTCCAGGTATGCTTGTAAGAGGTGCAGGTGTAGGTATAAATGCTATATACGATGGAGTTACAGGACAATCAAGAGTTAGAAATTCTTTAAATAAAAAAGGTTTTAGATTATTTTTACCTGAAGATGAAGACATGCAAATTATTGATGGTGGAGTAGAAAAAGTTAAAAGAATAATTAATCAAGACTTTGTTCAAGAAATGCTTGATAAAGTTCAAGAAGGTTTAGGACAAACTTTAGTTACTGCTAATGCAATACCATTTGAAAAATACTTAGGATTTTCATCTAATTTTTATAGCAATACAGACCCATACATGAGAAGTATTATGGCTGTTGTTCCTGATATGGCAATTAAAGGATTAAATAAAGAAATTGCATCTCATCAATTATTATCACACATGACTGTTAATGGATACAGTGCTCAAAAGATTGGTCAAAGATTACTTGCATTAAGAAATACTGATTGGCGTAATAAAAAGAAAGTTAATTTCTTTCTTAAAGAACAAGCAGATATGGATATTGCATTAGTTAGGAGTAAAAAAGGAGATGTAGTAGCAGAACAAGTAGCTGAAGAAATTGCACAACAATTTGGCATTCAAGGAAAAATAGATGACATGACAGGTTATTTTATTGATAGAGATGGAAACACAATGCCACATGCAGGAAACGCATTTAGTAAAACTGAAGTACATGCGATACCAAATCATAAAGGAGAAGATTTTATATTAGATTCTGGTAGTGGACAATTGTTATCAGAGTTTGCTGAAAACATAACAGGATTTACTGACCATAGAATTATTAGAAGAGCATTAGGACCTGTTTATAGAAAAAGTCAAACTATAGGAAATACATTTGTTGAAACAGCTAAAGGTATTGCAATAGATTCTAAAAAATGGGCTGATTATCATTACAATTGGTGGACTGTAGATAGTGAAATAACTCCTAAGATGTCAGGCTTAATTGCTACTAAAAGTTTAAAAACAGATGCGTTAACTCGATTAGGAGATTTCTATACAAGAAAAGTATTTAAACCGTTAGTTCTTTTAAGATTTGCATTCTTAACAAGAGTGTTCTTAGAAGAGCAAATGAGATTTGTAATGGGAAATATGGATGGATTCTTTAATCATCCTATGCATTATATTCAATGGGTTACATCAGGAAAGAAACAAAGAAAGATGGTTATTACTGCTGGTGAATTAAGTGGAGCTGAATTAGATGCAGTAAAACTTATGCAGAGTTATGAACACTTTGAAGCTATACAAAAAAGCTTTACTCTTAAAGGTTTATTAGGTAGAGATAACAAAGCTGCAGCTGCTTTAAACTTTTCAAGAATTAATAAATCAGCAGGTATAGATAAATATACAAGTGCTTTAAGTTTTGAGTTATTGCAATTAAGAGGAGACCCATTAGCAAGATTAATTGCTAGACACGGACATGCAAGTGAAGAAGTAGCAGACTTTGCAAAATCAGCACAAGGACAAAAATATTTTCAAGATTTAGCTGATTGGGGTGGTAGTCAATGGGACAGAATAGTTCATGATGTAGATTTTCAACAACAACACATACAATCAATAGAAGCAAGAATAAGATTAAAAACAGGTGGTGTTTTAGAAAAAGGAGAATATTTTCAACATCAATCTGCTAGAGAAAAATATCGTTACAACATTATGAGCAACAGGTCTGCTTCAGGTTCTAATGAAGATTTAATTAAATTTATTGGTACTGGAGATTTGTGGGATATAGATAAAGGAAAATTAGTAACATTTATTCCTGAAGATTTAACTAAAGGTGAATTAACTAAAACAAACATGTGGAGAGGAAATCAAGCTAAATTAGATGGACTATTAAAGAGATATGTTCAATCAGATGACATCATAGGCCCAACAGGTAACAGAGGATTAAACCTAGATATGGGTGATTTAAAATTAGCTACTGAAGTTGTTGACCAAACTAAATATGGTAAAAAAATGGATGAATGGGTAAATCATATGTTTACACATTTGATGACTAAACCTATTGGTTATTTAAATCGTTCAACAGCTTTTAAACAATATAGATATCAATACTTGTTAGCTAACTGGGAAAACATACAACCAGCTGCAAGAAAAAGGTTTATAGAAGAAGCTAAAGTATTAAACATACCAACAAAAGTTCAACAGGAAATGGCTTTTCTTTCTAAATCAAAAAAGGTTAGAGAAGGAGCTATGGATTATGAATTAGCAAATAATGCTTCTAAATCTTTTGGATTAAGTGGAACAAAGAATTTATTATACGATGCATCTAAGAGACATTTAATTTCTGACATAACTAGAAACATATTTCCATTCCCTGAAGTTTGGTTTGAAGTTGCACAGACATGGGGCAAGTTATTAGCAGATAAACCATACGCTATGCGTAACGCACACGTAGGAATTAGAAGTGGTGAGAATTGGATGACTGAAGGTAGTACTGAAAGAAATGAAGGTTTTATAACTGCTAATCCACAAAACAAAGATGAAAAGATGTTTGTATGGCCATTCTCTGGTTTCTTATCTAGTTTAGTTTATGGAAAAAATGTTGAAGGTGATGCTTGGACTGAAACACAAGTAGCTTCTAAAGCTTATTTATCTGGTATAAATTTATTAGGACAAGGTTTCGTACCAGGACCAAACCCTATGGTTGGGTTTTTAGCAGATAAAGTATTACCAATAGAAAAATGGCCAGCAGAAGTTAAAGATACATTGTTTGGTGGATTTGTACCTGAAGGTAAATTTCTTGATGGTGCAGTACCATATCCACCTTGGTTTAAAAAATTAGCAGCAGCTATGACTGACCAAGATTTAGATGAGGAACCAAGACATCAATTTGATGAAATGCGTGGAGCTGCAACAATACAAGTTTATAGATATGGAATGATTACAGGACAAAATCTTAAATTATATGAATCAGGTGATTTAGATGTATATTTAGATGAAGTAGATTCTAATTGGTCAGAAGATGATGCTGACTTTATACAAAAAAGAGATGAAGCATTTTTATTATATTCTAAAAGAAAAGCTAAATATTTATTTGGATTCCAAGCATTAGCACAGTTTATGTTACCTACAGGTTTTCAACCAACTTACTATGTCAAAGATATAGAAGGTAATAGTTGGAATGCATCAGTATTAGCTGATGAATATAGAAAACTATTGTTAGATAATGAAAATGATGATACTGCTGCTGCAGAAGATTTTATAAACAAATATGGTTTAGAACATGGTTGGTTAACTGCACCAAGTAAAGTATCTAAAGGTGGTAGAAAAAATTATGGATACAGAGCTGCTAAGTTTCAAGAAGAGAATAAAGAAATATTAAAAGAACTTAAATTAACATCTTGGTTAGTACTCCCAGAAAACCCTGCTGAAGCTAGAGCTACATCTGATTTAATACCTGATAAAACACAATTAACACCTGATGAGTTTAGAAGAAACGTTAATGATACAATTGGATACTTTAGATATCAAGCATATCAAGACCAAATAAAGAATTTAGGTTTAAGTTCTACACAGGAAGTAATTGCTAAAAGATGGTTTAGAAATGAGTTAATTCTACAATTACCTGGCTTTCAAGAAGATGATTGGGGATTATACGAAACTGTATCAAGTAAAGATATGTTTAGAGAAATGAGACTTAAATGGTTAAGTAATCCTGTTGTTATGAACCAAGATACAGGAAAAGGTTTTGCTAAAATGCTAGTTGATTGGGAAGAGTTTGAAAAAGTATCAACACAATTGTCTCCTACTAAAAACCCTGAATGGTGGTTACAAAGTACAGATGAAAGAGCTGTTTATATGCGTATGCTTATGAATCAACAAGCTCAAGCTATTATGATAGAACATCCTGATTTCTTTCACGTATGGACATCTGTAATGCTAAAGTTATTTAGAGACGATAAAGAATTATTATTAGAAATGGGATTTAATGAGTGAAAAATTTGATGCATCTAACATAACTGTTAGTACAGGTAATCAAGCACAAGAACAAATAAACGATTTTAATGGATTAGTTGATTTATTTTCAGCTGTATTTGGAGTTGACCCAGTTACAGAAAATGTTGATTTTAGACAAATTATTGATGCACCTGTAGAAGAAGGTAAAACTACTAACAAATATGGATTAACTCAATCAGAAATAGAAGAGCTAAAAATTGCATTTGATAATGATAATATTCTAGCTGCTACTGCAATATTAAAATTAAAATCACAAAGTCAAGGTGTTGGTCCAGGTAATCTTTCAAAAGACACTATTACTTATATAGGACAAGCATTAGGTCAGGGATTGACTACTGATGAAATATTAGCTAATTTAAACATGTCTGGTGGATTAGATAGAGGTTATGAATCTAAAGAAGGCAGAATGGTTACTGAAATAGGGCCTGATGGAAAACCAGTACCTGACCCAGAAAATCCAGGTGCATATAAACAAAAACCATTTACTTCACATTTTACTAAACAAGTACAATTTTTTATTAATGATTTAAGTACTCAAGAAGATATTGAGTTGTTTCAAAATTATTTAGTAGCAAATAATATTGTCTCACCAGAATACTGGGTTGGAACTGAAGGTGAATATAGTTTAGCTTTAGAATCTGCTGTTACAGAAATAATGGCATGGTTTGATGCAAATCGTTATATAGACCCTAACAGTACAGAAATGGCAACAATATTAAATGATGAAATGAAATTCTTTACTAGTAATCAATATTATGAGTGGCAGAGTAGGGGTGTTCCTGGAGTAGATTTTGAAGAATCACCTTGGGCACAAGACTTTGAAAAGAATTTAAAGTTATTTAATCATGCTGTACAAGAGTATGGAAAATATAATACTGAAGTATTTGATTTAGCTAAAGCTAGAAGCAAAGAACAATTTATAGAAAATCTTAAAAAGAATTATCAAGTACCTTCTCCAATGCAAAGACAAGAAGATGTAAAAGATTGGTTTAGATGGAAACTAGGAAGAGAAGCTACACCTTCAGAAGTAAGACAATGGGCTAATTCAATTGCTCAAGATTATTCTGATAACTTTAGAGAAGTTAGTTCTAACCTTTGGGCTATGACTGAATCTGCTAAAAGCGAACAATGGCAAGCAGATTATCTAGCTGGAAAACCTCCTCCATCTTTTAATCAAATGACAAGTTTACAAAATGAACTTGCTGTAGAAGACCCAATGGCAGTTCAATATGCAGACCGTGAACAAGCATATTCTAAAGAAATAGCAGCTCATGAAGCAGGTAAGCGAAAGAAAGAAGTCCAGAGTATGGTGTTGCGTATGATGTTTGGTAGATAATGAAATCATTAGCAACCATTAATCCTAACGTACAACAACCATATAAACCTGAAGAATTAGACCCTGGTACTCAACAAGCTATTGAATCTTTACAAGAAAATATTGATAAAAAACAAAAAGAATTAGACCGTTTAAATAATTTTCAAGAATATTCATCTCTTAAAAAACTTTCTTATGAAAAAAGACAAAGTTTAATTAAACAAGCTGAATTTGCTATTGCAGATTGGAATGAAGAAATTCGTCAAATGACAGCTACTAGTGCTGAAAATTTAGAATGGGAAGCTAAAGCTGTATCAGGTAAAGATATTGAAGTTGACCCTGTATTAGCTGAAGCTGCTAGACGTAAAGAACGACAACTACAAGCTAGACAGAGAGTTGCTGAAAAAAAATTAAAAGCTGAACAAACTACTGCTAAAGCTCCTAAAGTTACTAAAGTTGTTCCTAATAAAACTTTTGAAGTATCTACTAAAGGTGATGATTTAGGTAAACAATTCTCAGCATTAAATGCTACTTTTAAAGAAGGACCATACGCTGGTAGAACTATAGAAGATGTATGGCAAAATGAAATTAAGAAATCTGGTAAAGGTAGACCTCCTGCAGAAGATAGTATTTTATT
>CEUT01025671.1_pt1 | contig 35115 bp, 45 predicted proteins | sample 531401 | NCBI WGS metagenome assembly CEUT01 (sample SAMEA2622821, study PRJEB7988) | marine metagenome | biome: marine biome (ENVO:00000447); feature: surface water layer (ENVO:00002042); material: "saline water (ENVO:00002010), including plankton (ENVO:xxxxxxxx)" | depth 5 m | reverse complement strand
TTAAAAAATTGAAATTATGCCAGGACAAGTTAAATCCGTACCTACTTTCGCGTTGACTCCGAGTTCTGAAAGAACTCCATCAACCGAAAACTACATAACTAATTTCGACTTTTTGAATCAGTATCTACCTGATACTTATGAAAAAGAGTTCGAGCGTTATGGAAATAGAACTATCTCATCCTTCCTAAGAATGGTTGGAGCTGAGATGCCTACCAACTCTGACCTTATCAAATGGGCTGAGCAAGGTAGATTACATACTAAATATACATCTGTCGGAACAGCTGCACTATTAAATGCTGATACTGCAACATTCCAAGTAAATGATACATTAGACCCTACCGCAGCAGAGCAAGTAGTGAGAGTTGGTCAAACTATCGTTGCTGTACAAAATGATGGCTCAGGTCTTAACAAGGCTGTAGTAACTGCCGTCGACAATTCAGCAGGTGGTAGAGGTCAATTCGATGTTGCTTTCTACGAAGCTGGTGGTTTAGTAACTGCTGGATCAGGAGTTGGTAACGCTGACATGACAGTATTTATATATGGTTCAGAATTTAGAAAAGGGACAGCCGGAATGGTTGGTTCACTAGAATCTAATGACTTCATCTTTGAAAACAAACCTATCATTATCAAAGATACTTACACAGTATCTGGTTCTGATATGGCACAAATCGGTTGGGTTGAAATCACAACTGAAGATGGAGCAACTGGATATCTATGGTATCTAAAATCTGAGCATGAAACTAGATTAAGATTTGATGATTATTTAGAAACAGCAATGATTGAAGCTGTGCCCGCAGAGACTAACTCTGGTGCTGCTGCCTCTTTAGGTAGCTCAGGTGCTGCTGCAAATCCAGGCGCTGGTTCAGACGGTATCTTCTATTCAGTTTCTCAAAGAGGAAACATTTGGGATGGTGGAAACCCAACTACATTATCAGACTTTGATTCTATTATCAGTAGATTAGACAAGCAAGGTGCTATCGAAGAGAATGTATTATTTGTCGACAGACAATTTGCATTTGATATTGATGATATGCTAGCTGCTCAAAATGCTTATGGAGCAGGCGGTACTTCTTACGGTCTATTTGATAATGATGAAGAGATGGCTCTTAATCTAGGATTCTCAGGATTTAGAAGAGGTTATGACTTCTACAAAACTGATTGGAAATATCTAAACGATCCTACAATGAGAGGTGGTCTTCCAACTGGAGCTGGTTCAGGTCGTATCAACGGTCTATTAGTTCCTGCTGGATCAACTAGTGTTTATGACCAAATTCTTGGTAAAAATGCTAAGAGACCTTTCCTACATGTACGTTATAGAGCTTCAGAAACTGAAGACAGACGTTACAAAACTTGGATAACTGGATCTGCTGGTGGCGCTGCTACAACAGATATAGATAACATGCAAGTTAACTTCTTGTCAGAAAGAGCTGTTTGTACCATGGGTGCTAACAACTTCTTCTTATTTCAAGAATAATAGTTGACACTAAGGGGGGTATTGCCACGCATGCAAAAGCCCTGCTAACGCCCCCCTTTTTTTTATAAACTTTAAATTTAATTAAATGAAAAATACATACAAGAATAAAGCCTATAGGCTTACACGAGAGAACGCGCCTTTGTCTCTTATACTAGCTTCTCGACACACACAAAGATTTCCTTTACTTTGGTTCGATGAAGAAACTGGCGTAAACAAACCACTAAGATATGCTAGAAATCAAAAGAGTCCTTTTCAAGATGAACAGGATGATACTGCTATTCTAGAGCCAATAGTTTTTGAAAACGGATTTCTTTCAGTGCCAAAAACCAATCAAGTGCTACAAAGATTTTTAGAACTACATCCTGGAAATGGAAGAATATTTGTAGAGGTAAATAAAGAGAAAGAAGCAGCCGAGAAAAATGCAGCTCTTGACTTAGAAGTTGATGCTTTGATAGAGGCTAGAGGTTTGAGTGTAGAGCAAATAGAAAACGTAACACGTGTTTTATTTCAAAAAGACCCAACTACATATTCAATTGAAGAATTAAAAAGGGAGATTTTAATATTTGCTAAAACTGCTCCAAAGGACTTTTTGAATATGATTAAAGACCCAGCGTTAAAACTTAATGCAGTCATCCAATCTTTCTTTGACAAAAAGCTGTTAACACTTAGAAATAATAAAAAAGAAATATGGTACAATACTTCATCAAACAAAAAGAAACTAATGAATGTTCCTTACGGTGAAGATCCTTTATTTATGGCGGCATCTTTTTTTGAGAGCGACGACGGTATTGAAATGTTTAAACACCTAAAAAACGTAGCTAAAAACACCTAATTATTTGTTGTATCTTTGTTCTTTGTTTAACCCATAAATTTTTTAAAAATGGCAAAATATATTACGATTAACTCTTCTGATGATGCAGGTAATGCTCACATAAGTGCTGACAAAATTTTATTTGCTGAGACTAACTCGTCTACGGCAGCTACAATTTATTTACTAGACGGAACTAAAAACATATCAATTACAGGAACAGGTTTAACTTCAGGATTTGCACAAAACGTAAATGCAGCTTTAGTCAAAGCAGCTGAAACAAGCTGGACAAATGCTGTAGTACCTGTAGACTTAACAGGAATGACTGTAACAGCCATAGCTATAGCATAATTTTAGCTATAAAGCCTAGTAAATCAGAGAAGAGGTCAAAATCAATGACCTCTTTTTTTTTGCGTATCTTTGTACAAACTGAAGTTCGATGATAAACTCTGTACGAAATACTGTATTAGCGATTATAAACAAAAATAATTACGGGTATCTTTCTCCATCAGATTTTAATTTATTTGCCAAACAAGCACAGCTTGATATTTTTGACGAATATTTTGTAAATTATAATAGACAAATCAATGAAGAAAATGCACGGGTATCAGGAACAGGATACGCTAATATAAAACAAGGATACGAAGAGGTGATTGATACTTTTTCAGTCACCGCTACTTTAGCCCAAAGCGCAGGGAATGTTTATACGCTACCAGCTGATTATTATATTATTAATAAAGTTCTGTGCTCTTCAGGAGCAGTGTTTAAAGGCGAAGCCGAAAGAGTGTCGCAGAAAAAAATCACTTTACTTAACAACTCTTTGCTTACTGCGCCGTCTACCAATTTTCCCGCTTACACTCAGCAATCTAATTTAATAACTATATTTCCATCTACGTTCAATGGAGCTACAGATATTGATTCTCAATACATAAGATACCCTCTAGATCCTAAGTGGACATTTTCTACCATATCAGGAGGTGTGCCTATATTTGACCAAAGTCAAGCTGACTACCAAGATTTTGAGCTGCCGATAGATGATGCAAATGATTTGGTTGCTAAAATTTTACAATATGCTGGTATATCAATTAGAGAGGGAGACATATTTAAATTTGGACAAATAGAAGAACAAATGCAAAATCAAGAAGAATAATTATGGCTTACATAGATCAAAAAAAATATTATACCAATGATGGTGCAACCCCTACGGATAGTAATTGGGGGTCTTATCAATACGTTTCCTTAAAAGATATAGTGACTAATTTTTTGCTTATGTACCAAGGAAACCACGCATTAGTAAACAATGTTAATAGATTTAAAATATTATTTCATGCGAAAAGAGGTATCCAAGAACTTAATTATGATGCATTTAAAATTATAAAATCTTTACAATTAACTATATATGATGATTTAAAATTTGTCCTTCCACCTGATTTTGTTAATTGGGTGAAATTATCTTTATTCAAAGATAACGTCATAAGAGACTTAGTGGAAAACATTCAAGTTCAATCTGCTACCTCTTTTGTACAGTCAGGTAGCTCCACCTTTACTTATGACGCAGATGATAATGTAAATACGCAAACCTCTGGATTAGATACCGCACGAACTAACGGCACACTAGAGAGTATATATTTAAGAAATCTTAACGATGAAAACGCAAATCCAGGACTTAATAATTTTGATAATGATATTTACGATTCTCGTATTGGAGCACGTTACGGCCTAAACACAGAGACTGCTAATGTAAATCCTACATTTACTGTTGATCGTAAAGCAGGAGTTATAAATTTTGACTCCACAATGGCAAATGAGCAATGTATACTACAATACATTTCCGATGGTTTAGAAAATGGAAATGATGATGCGGTAAATGTAAACAAACTTTTTGAGGAGTATATATACGCTTATATTAAATATTCTTTGCTAAATAATAAATTTGGCGTTCAAGAATATATTGTCAATAGAGCTCGTAAAGACAAACAAGCACTTTTAAGAAACGCCAAAATAAGACTAAGCAATATCCACCCATCAAGATTATTAATGAATTTAAGGGGTGAGAATAAGTGGATAAAATAAAATGGCAAGGACTCAAAGAAATTTTGTATTAGGGCGAATGAACAAAAGCCTTGACGAAAGGCTTCTTCGTAATGGAGAATATGTAGATGCCCTTAATGTCCGTTTGGGCTCTACGGAAGAGTCTGAAGTAGGTTCGGTAGAAAACACAAAAGGAAATACACAGCTTAGTGAGTTATACTTTATAGAGCCAGGGACGACAAACTCAATTTCTTTAAGTGACCGAGCTAGAACTATAGGTGTTTATGAAGACGGTGCTAATGAAACAATTTATTGGTTTGTTCATGACCCCGCGTTTAGTGTAGGCAGCACAGGTAAATTAGACATGATATTATCTTTTAATTCACTTACGGGAGAAATAATATATCATATAATTAGTATAGACGACGGCGGTGGCATAAATACAACTTTAAACTTTAATCCTCAGTTTTTAATAACAGGCACAAACAAGGTGGGTGATTTGTTATTTTTTACAGACTTTTTAAATCCACCACGATTTATTAACGTAAAAAAATCTTATGGGGAACCTGAAGTAGCTACTCCTGTTACCCCTACAGGCGAAGTTGTATTTAGTTTCACAGCTGGATCAATAACAAATAGCGGAATAACACGCGTAGGATTTCTACAAGGTTTAGTTCCAGGATGTCCTACACCTCTAATTGCAGTAGGAGCAGGAGCTGCGCCTACTACCACACAAATAAATCTACCTGGTACAGGATGTTACAACACTATTGTAAACGCTATATCGGTAAACGCTGTTAAGACAACTAGGGGATTTGGAATCATAGGAGCAAACAGCTTGAGCACTTTGGCCCTTATCGAGTTTAATGAAATATTTGGAGTTGTAAATACCATAAAACTAGGTTTAATTACAGCTGATGGAACAGGGAACCCTGGTTCAGGAATCTTAAGTGGGAATATTACGGGTAGTGATGGTTCTAGTGGCACTTATTATTCTAGATATGAGCCGAACCCTACGCAGTTTACGGACGATAATGGCAGTGCTTTTAATCCTTCTAGCTCTGGAACAGTGAGTTTGATTGGACTTACTTTAACAGATGGTGTAACCTATACTTTAACAATATAATATGTCATATACTGATACATTTAGCGCTGAAGATATACTGGTTATAAAAAAACCACCTATTGCTGCGCCTACAATCGCAACAAGAAAAGTGCCAAATGGAAGCACTTTTTTGCAGGATAGATTCGTTTGCTTTGCTTATAGGTATGAATACGAAAACGGAGAGTTTTCAGCTACATCGCAATTTAGTGAGCCTGCATTTTCTGCAGGTATTTACACTTTTAGTCAGTCTAGTTTTTTAAATGAAGGAATGTTAAACGAGATTAATGAAGTTGACATTACTTTCAATACAGGTGGTGAATTAGTTAAAGGAATACAGCTTTTATATAAAGATATGAATGACCCTACTATCAAGGTCATTGAAACCTTAAATAAAGCTAACGATGGTCTTCCCAATTCAGGGGATTTTACTTATACCTTTAATGACCAAAAAATATTTACTGTACTTCCTGAGTCTGAAATTTTAAGACTATATGATAATGTTCCTCTAAAAGCTCAGGCGCAAACATTGATGGGAAATCGTTTAATATACGGCAACTATTTTGAAGGATATAATTTAAAAGATAGGCAAAATAGAGCGGTAAATTTTACTTACAATGTTAATATAGAAAATCAAGAGTTTGACCAAATAGACATACCTGATAGAACAGGTGACGGTAACTTTACCTACGGACAAACAGGAAATGTAGATAACTCAATATTTATAATTGATTTAGGAAATAATGTATTAAGCAAAGGATCTGTAATATCGTGGGAGTTTACTTTTCAACACTCATCTTTCTATAGCTCATCAGGTGCTGCCCCTACCGAGCTTACTAGTGGTGTAACGGTAGGGTTTAACTACACACTTAACAGAGATTATGATACGGTTTACGACTTGGCTACTGATGCAACTGATGGAGGATTTATAAATGCAATAGGGACTGCTTCAAACATACAAACTGTTACAAATTCATGTAATGGGTTTACATTTACCGATGAATTTAACTGCAAGATTCCATCAACTTTAAGCTCTTTTGCAAAAACTAATAGCGGCATAACTGGTGCAGGACAGCCCATCGCTATATCTGCATTTAGTGGACCTGAGAACTCTACTATAGGCTTACAGCTTCTAGCTATGCAATGGGTCGATGGGGTAAACACCACATACGAATATTTTCAGGTTACTTCAGGTAATGCTTTTTTTACTACCTCAACCGATAATTATAGTTTACATAGCAACAGAGATTATGAAATAGGTATAATTTATATGGATGATTTTAACCGATCATCTACCGCTTTAGTAAGCCCATTTAACACAGCACATATTAGCTGTGGAGATTCAAGGTTCGTAAATAAATTAACTGTTAACATCCCTGGTGGTCAAGCTGGGGGAGCTCCTGCTCAAGTTGCTCCCTTTTGGGCCACTAGATATAAGTTTTGTATAAAATCTAGTAAGTCCACATACGAAACAATATACGTGTCTACCTTTGTACAAGAAGACAATGAGTCCTCTGTTTATTTTTTACTACAAGGAGAAAACGCAAACAAAGTTGAAGAAGGAGACAGGTTAATTGTAAAAAGAGACAGCTCAGGTGCATTGCCTGTATGCGCTGAAGCAGTGGTATTAGAAAAAAGCACACAGCTAAAAGGTTTTATTAGTTACACTAATCCTTTGGATAGCACAGACACTATACAAGCACCAGCTGGAGTGTACATGAAAATGATACCTACAAATTTTGCTGTAAATACATTGGCTAATTCTTTTATTACATACGGTAATTTATCAGACGAATCAGTAAGAACTGGAAATAATCCTAGAGTATTTTACCCTGTAACTGTAATAAACCCAACAGGCTCAGGAGCAACCGCAAATATTGATTACTCCCTTCCAGTGGGTAGTACAGTTAATATTAGAATAAGTGGCGAGAGACCAGGGGGGAGGGCTGATGCACCTTGTGAAAATCAATTATGGACCTACGAGCAAGAATTTACTGTAGATACTGAATATTCAAATTTTAAAGAATTTTTTGATAATGAGGGGTTAGGCACATCAGTCACGGGTGCAATACAAAAAAACTCTAGTTTTGTTCAAGGAAGGCCGTCTCAAAACAGAAGTTTCGATTCGGGGACTAATATAATTTATAATAATACTTTGTCTAGTAGTGCGTCAGATCCTACTTCTTCATCATTAAGCGCAGGTGATACTGTTTTTTATATGCAGTTTTTTAAAAACACTAGCACAGGTAAAACTTTTTTAGGTGTTAGTGGAGGACGAAATTGCGCTGGTCGAGATAATCCAAGATTAGATGTGGATATTGAAGTAGTAAGAGCTACTGCTTCAATTGTTTTTGAAACTAAACCAGCTGACGCTTTGCCAGATGTGTGGTTTGAAAACAACGAATCTTTTTCTATAGACGCTTTAGGTCAGCACGCTGGTAACATTCAAAACCAAATTGTTGATTTTAACAATGCGGGTGTAATAGCTCGAGATGCTGTTATCGAAACTAACTTTTCTAACTGTATATCATTTGGAAACGGAATAGAAAGTTTTAAAATTAGGGATGCAGTAAATGGAAGAAATTTAGAGTTTGGAAATAGAGTTACTTCTACCTCTTCTCAAATGTACAAAGAGGCTCATCGGTTTGCGGACTTAACATACAGCGGTGTGTTTAATGACGAAACCAATGTTAATAAACTTAATGAATTTAATTTGGGCCTAGCTAACTTCAGCCCTCTTGAAGATTCTTTTGGACCTATTAGAAAATTATATTCAAGACGAACAGATATATTAACCCTTCAAGAAGATAAAATTTCTTATGTTCCTGTAGGAAAAGATTTACTTACAGATGCCGCAGGTGGTGGCACATTAACTAGTGTACCTCAAGTGCTTGGTGTTCAAATTGCAAGAGAGGAAGAATATGGTATAAGTAACAATCCAGAAAGCTTTGCTGTATGGGGATACGATAAATACTTTGTTGATGCAAAAAGAGGAGCTGTGATTAGGTTAACTGGCGGAGGCAGCTCGCAAGAGCAATTAACGGTGATATCTCAAGCGGGGATGCGTTCATGGTTTAGAGACTTTTTTATTAATTCTTTGGGCACACAAAAACTAGGAGGGTATGACCCTTATATGAATGAGTTCGTACTAGCAGGAAATTTACAAAATACTTTTGATTTCTCATCTTGTCTAGCCTGTGATGTATCCGAAAATTTATTAGTTATCCCTGGACAAAGAAACATGTATTGTGTTAATTTAGGTCAAAATGTAGGTCAAGTTACTGTTTCTTATATTATACCAGGGGCAACTTCTAATGATATAATTACTGAAGTTAACACACCTTCAGGCGCGGGATTACAGGAAATGGAAACTGAAGCTGGTGTTTCCCCTATAGTAACTGAGCAAACAAACTCTGGTGTAGGGTATACTATTAGTGCATATTATAACAATGTAAAATATACTAGCGGTCTTGTTTATGTAAGCGGAAGTTTTACCTTTAACAAAAATTTAGTCGATACTTTTGAAACCACAATTGAAGCCTCAACATCTTCAACCGTTTCAGATACAATAGAAGTAACTGTAAGCTGTCCAGTTCAAACATCAATTACAGTATATAACATCGCTCTCACAAACAGCTCAGATGCTTTAAAAACTATTCATAATGAATATAGGTGGACAGATAATGTAAGCAGCTCTCCACTACAGTCTAATTTAGTCGAGTTTGGCAGCGGAACTAATCCGGTTGTTTCTCAGTATATAACTTCAACTGGGTCATTAGGCTCAAATGTAGTTCCTAGTGAAGGTGCGTTGGTGTCTATTATTAGCAAGAAATTTTCTTCTGATACTTTTGATTTCAACGATCAAACTAATAAACTAAGATACTTAAGAAGCGCTACAGTATATAGCAACACCACTGCTGATATAGATGCCCTTATAGCTGCTTCAGCTGAGGCAACTCCGCTTCAAGTAGAGGGAGAGAGCAATTTTGCTACTTTTACCATGCCTAGTGGTACAGCGAGTGAAAATAATTTGTATTTAATTTGGGATTATAGAACTATTACTCAAAGCGTTCTTTGTCAAGACACAACAGCTACAGCTATTAATGCTCAGTACAATTCATGTTGTAATTGTACAAACCCTCCAACGGCTCAATATTCGTGCGGATCAAATCCAATAGGCTTTGCTCAAGGAGGTGGAGCTTATCCACAAGAAAAAACATTTAACATAGGATCGGGCACTGGAACAGTAGAAGTTGAATTTAATGCTTTTGATGAACCTGACCGAATGATAGTTGAGTTTGATGGAGCAGTTGTTATAGACACACAATATGTAGGAGATTCAAGAAAAATTACTAACCCAGGGGCAGCTCCTGCTGACTTCTTCTTGTCTTCCGAGTTATCAGGAAATAATCCTGATACAGGGGCTCCATATATAGAACCAATATCAGGATTAGCTTATGAGCCTAACGGAGCAGCGCCGTTACCCACAATAGAGAACGGAGGCTTTGTTGCTGAAAGATTAGTTGGTGCTCCAGGGTTTGAAAAGCTAGAAACCACCAAAGACACGTGGCAAACTTATTCATTTACAAAAAGCACCGCAACACCTACAGTAACAGTTAAAGTTTTTGCTCCTATTCGTACTAGCACCGCGTGGCAATTAAAAGTAAAATGTGTAACTTAAATTTTAATTATGGCAGAAGTAAATGTATTTATTGACGGTGTAAATTTAGCAGATGCGACGGCTGTGTATACAGATTCTAGTTTGACAACTTTAGCAGCGGATGCTTATTATTCAGATTTGTCTATAACAAGACAACAATTAAACGGGAAGCTTGGTTCAATAATTACTTGCCCCTCTTGCTCGGGATCGCCTGCAACTCCTACAACGTCCACTGTCACACAAACCGTAACCAATAATATCAGTGGAGGCACTTTAGGGGTTGACTATACTTTGTCAGGCTCTGGATATGACGGAGGTGACCCTCCTGGGCCTGTGACGCAATCTCAAGTTACTGACTACCCTTTTGACTTTACGATTACCGCTACCCCCGCAGCTGGAAAAGAATTTGATTCAGACGCACCATTTACTGCTACAAATCCCGCGGGATCCATACCTGATGGTGGGGGAACAGTGAATAATACATTAACGGGTACAATTATTACTTCTCCCTCTACTGTTGCGGGTCAATACTATTTGTTACAAGCCTGTTTAACTGGCGCACAAGCTTCAGCAGGCGGCTTAGAGGGTCCTGGAAACGCATACATTTATTTAAGCGCAGCACCAGCGAACGGTCAAAGATATGTTACCACTAATACTAGACTACCAGAGTTTTATTATTTTTTACCAAGCTCAGCCCCTTTAGATACTTTGGCAAATAGAACTGAACCTGAATTTAAACCGAGCAGTTCGGCACCCACGCCAGGTAATTTACAGGTTGATGAAATACCAGGGGAATCATTCTGTCCCAAAGCTCAAACCAATTTGACAAAAGAATTTATTTATGAGCTAAGAAACTGTAACACGAACTCCATTGGTCAATATTTTAAATCGCCTACACAACAAGAAATAAGCACTAGAGTGGTAGACGATGCAGGAGACACTTTTATAATAGAGCAGTTACTTTTAGAGGGTCAAGAGGTTGGACTAACTGAAAAACAAGGTGTGCTTCTAGTTGACATAGATGGAGTTACTTCTAGTAGCACTAATTTTACTGGAGCTGTGCAAGGCTGTCCTCCTCAAAATGTTCTTTTAAGATTTTGTGGTTCAGTTCCAGGTACATCTTTATTAGGTCTTAGTTTAGCCGTTGCTAAGCAAGCTCCTAATGACCCTATATTTACTAATGGACTGCTTGGCGAGGTATATTTAGATAGTGAAGGCGCGTGTTGGGTTGTTCAATTACTAACCGAATCTGGAAATCAAATAGGAAAAGGTATACCGCCAAGAAATTTAAAACAACATATAAGTGGCGGTTGTCAAGCTTGTACTAGCGGAGGCTCTTATAGTTAAGGTAAATAAATTTTTATTACATTTATAAGTAATATAATTTAATTTAATGAATACTATTTTTGTGCAAATCGCGAGCTATCGTGACCCCGAGTTAGTCCCTACAATAAGAAGTCTTTTAGATAACGCCAAGTATCCTGGTTTATTAACTATATGCATTGCTCATCAATATGACGAAAACGATCAGTGGGATAACTTAGACGAGTTTAAAAACGACAATAGGTTTATTATAATAGATATACCTCATGACGAATCTAAGGGGACATGCTGGGCTCGATATCAAATACAAAGGTACTATAACAACCAAAAATATGCTCTTCAGTTAGACTCACATCATAGGTTTAGTAAAAATTGGGATGAAACGTGCGTGGAGATGTTAAGAAATTTACAGATTGAGGGCAACCCCAAGCCTGTGCTTACAACCTATCTTCCCTCTTACGACCCAATTGCTGATCCTGAAGAGCGAGTAGAAACGCCTTGGGGAATGTCTTTTGATAAGTTTACGCCTCAAGGGATGGTTTTTTTTAGACCATATTATATAGAAGAGAAGGCCACTGCCCCAATTCTCGCTAGGTTTTTTTCAGGACATTTTGTCTTTACTCTAGGGAGATTTTGTAAAGACGTTCCTTATGACCCTCATTTATATTTTCACGGTGAGGAAATAAGTATGGCAGTCAGAGCTTACACCTCTGGCTTTTCATTATTTCACCCCCACAAAGTTATAGCTTGGCATGAGTATTCGCGTGAGGGAAGGAAAAAACATTGGGACGATAGTACGGAGTGGTCGGTTTTAGACAACAAAGCTCAGACTCGTGTCCGTAACTTGTTAGGCATTGACAACCAAGAGTGCACACCTTGCGTAAAAAAAACATTGCTTGGATATGACGTAGGGAAATGGAGCAGCATTGAAACTTATGAAATGTATGCGGGTATAAGTTTTAAAGACCGAACAGTTCAGCAGTCTACATTAGATAACAAACCTCCTGAGTTTAGAGATGAAAAGTATTTAAGCAACATAAGACATACGATTGTCTTAGAAAGAAAAAAAATACCTAATAAAGGGGTGAAATTTGTAGCAGTAATTTACGAGGATAAAAACGGAGATCAAATCAACAGACAAGACTACACACCTGCTCAGATAGCTTCGTTCATTAAAGACAAGCACATAGAAATAAATAGTGAATTTATAGGAAGAGAGCCATATAAATACATAGTTTGGCCTTACAATCAAAAAAACAAATGGGGTAATAAGATAGTTCAGCTAATCTCATAAAATTATTAGTTACTAAATAAAGTTGTAAATTTGTACTTATAATTTAAATTATGAGCTACTTATCATGTACCGCATCCGTAGGCACAGGTACGTCTGAACCAATTATTACTCAATACTTAGGAGTAGATGGTGTTCGTTACGATGTTATGAACAGAGAAATAATAGATGTGCCTAATAACTTGGTGCTAAGCGCAGGGCTTACCCCTTATATTCAATCTAATTGGCTTAGCGGCACAGGAACGGTAACTGGTACGGGTGTAATATTAGATTCTTTGGGTAATGAATATGTAAGATTTTATCCTTCTTCGATAATTACTCCAGCCTTTTCCTTTGGCTCTCCTCAAGTTTACTACCCCTCAAATCCTGTAACACCTTTGGTAAGCGGTGAGTACACAGTTTTGACATTTGCTTTGACAATTGAAGATCCTGATGGCAGAACTAGAGGTAGTTCACAAATATGTATTGGCGGAACAGAAATAACGCCCACGCCTACCCCTACTTTTGTGCCGACCCTTACCCCTACACCAACTCCTGTTCCTCCTACGCCAACACCCACGGCTACTCCAGTATTGTAAGCTCTTAATAGAAATGTCGTATATTTGTACGATATATAAAATTTAATATGGCAGCTATACCCGCTTCACCAAACCCAGTTGCGCCTCCACAGGCCCCATCTGGAGAATTATACACTTTAAGTTATAGTAATGGAGTTAGTGGATGGCCTTCATTTTACTCATACCACCCAGATTATATGGTTGGTATGAATAATTATTTTTACACTTTTTCAGGAGGTAATTTATACCGGCACAATACCAACGAAGCTAGAAATAATTTTTACGGAGAACAGTTTAATTGTAAAATTACAACAGTTATAAACGACAACCCTCTTGAGAATAAGCTGTTTAAAAACTTAAGCTTAGAATCAGACTCTCCTTGGAACGTTACTATGAACACAGACATGAATAACACTGCGTTTATAAACAACACATGGTTTGAGCTAAAAGAGGGCGCGTATTATGCAGCTATAAAAAACACAGCTCAAAGCCCATCTACTTTATCGGATTTTAATTTTCGATCTGTCAATGGTATAGGTAAGACTACAGGATTTACCATGACTAACCCTAGAGTTTTTACATTTACAGTGCCTATAGATTCAATTATAAGCATTGGCGATTATCTTTACTACCTAAATGAATTTAACAACAGCCCCGCATTAGCTGGTGTAATTACAGCTAAAGATACTACCACCATAACGGTTGATAGTACAATTAACGGAGCAAGCAACCCGACTACAAACACTCCTTTAATGATGGCTCTGAAAAACACAATAGCTGAATCTCACGGAATACTAGGTCATTATACATTAATGACGCTGGAAAACTTAGGTCCGGGTAGAGCAGAACTATTTGCTATTGAATCTCAGTTGATGAAAAGCTATCCTTAAATTTTAGTATCTTTGCTCTAGAATGGAATTTAACATTAGGCAGCTTGAACCAACTGACTATGATACGTTATTAGTTAAGTGGTGGGATGCATGGGGTTTTAAACCACCTCCACGGGATTTTTTACCGGATGGCGGTACAGGAGGTTTGCTAATATCAAACAATGAAACACCAGTTTGCGCTGGATTTATATATATGACAAACTCTAAAATATCATGGATTAATTGGATTATATCCAATAAAGAATATAAAAACAAAAATAGAAACAGTGCTATAAAAACTTTATTGAAACAGCTTATAGATACAGCCATAAACAGCGATGCTTATTATGTTTTTGCAAGTAATAACAATAAGTTTTTGATAAATAAATTTACAGATTTAGGATTTGTAAAAGGAAGTAAAAGCACGGAATTAATTTTAAAAATTTAGTTATGGGTTTAGAAACAGCAGCAGTAGCTGCAATTGTCGGTGGAGCATTATCAGCCGGTGGAGCGGCTACCAACTTCGTTCAGGCTGGTAAACAAAGAAGAGCTGCCGAAAAAGCCGCGGATGATGCGGGTAAAGCTCTTGAGGCTGCCAGAAATAAATTACAGGTTAATTATTTAAGAGGTCTGTCAATACAAAAAGAACCATACGAGCGTGCTCGTGAAGCGGGAATCTCAACAGCAGCACAAGTTTTACAAGCAGCACAAGAGGGCAGTCAAAGAGGAGTTGCAGCTGGAGCTACACGTGCTCAGTTAGCGCAACAAAATTTAGAAAATACAAATCGTATAGCTATGGGCCAAGAGCTTCAAGGGTTACAAAGAGCAGCAGCATTGGAAGATAGAAGGCTTCAGTCGCAACAAGCTAATATAGATTTAGCCGAAGCAAGAGGTTTTCAGAACATGGCAGCAGATGCAAGGGACAGACAACGCGCATTAAATCAAGCAGGAGCACGAGGCCTCTTAGGAGCGGGTCAGAGTTTGATGAAAGTCCCAGGTCTCTATGGTGGTGGTGGAGGAGTGTCTATTAATGATACAGCAATAGAGAGTCAAATTGAATCAACTCGTAATCCTAACTCGTCAATAAATCCAAACTTTGGTGTTGAAAGTCAAGTTATTATTGATCCTGAAAGTTTAAACCAAAGAGGGTTATTCGATAATGTAACAATTTTTGATGAAGAATCATCTGTAATATCTTAATTATGTCAACAGGATTTGGATATGTAAGAGATAGTAAGCCAAATATAATAGATTGGGCTGACATAGGTAAGCAAATGTCAGACTCTTTGGAGTTAGAAATTAAAGACAGGCAAAAGCGTAAAGATGATATAAACGCCAAAGCAGGTGAATTTTCTAGTCAACTTTTAGACCAACCTCAAGGAGCATACGCAGAAGCAAACAGATTTTTTGCAGACTTCTCTCAACAAGCATCACAGCAAGCCTTAAGAGATTTACAAGATCTTAAATCAGGGCGTTTGTCTGAGCAAGAGTATTATCAACGCAGAGCAAACCTTCAAAGCGGAACTGATTTAATGTTTAAAGCAGGTAAATTATTTAACGATAATTATAGCCAAGCCATGCAAAGGATACAAGACGGGAGCGCTAGTGTCTTGGAAGCTGACTTAAAAGCTAAAATGGAAGGTTATTTAAACTTTGCAAAAAGTGGTGCTTACATAAACCCACTTACAGGTACTGTTAATGTTAGCATTTTAGATAACAATGGAAACGTATCATCCAAAAGGGGTGACTTCATGGATGCATCGGAACTAGTTAAATTGTCTAGCGAAACATTTGACAATTTTAAACTAGATGAAACAATTAAAAATATAACTGATAGATTAGGAAATATAACTTACCGCACTCCTGATGGAAAAACTATAAAAGTTTCTACAATAGATTTTGATTTATTAGATAAAAAAGATCAAGCTAAATTTAAAAATAAATTTAATTTAGCTATAGATAATGAAGTGGATGCAATAGTAGGGGGTATTAATTCTAAAGCGGCGGCTAGTATATTAGCAGACCATAGTGGTGAGAGTTATTCCTTGGCCTTCGATATTAACAACACAGATGAGAACAAAATTATTTTCGATCCAAATGGAAATGTGCAGTTAACTGAAAGCCAATTAAATAAAGCTAAAGATATAGTAAGAAATAAATTAAGGTCACAACTAGACGCTACAATATTAGAAAAACCTGCGCTGTCCGAGAAACAAAAGCTAGAGCTAGATATATTAAGAAAAAAATTAACTGATGGTGATAAAGATAAGCCATTAGAATACGTTTCTATGGAATCTATATTCAATACAACAATAGATCCAAAGGATACAAATAAAACTAAACAATCATTAGAGGCGATAAAACAAATAGATGATGAAGCACTAAATTCTGATAATGCTAGAGAAACATTAACTACAATAAAAAGATTATTTGATTTTAACCCTGCGTTTTCTAATGTAAAACTAGAAGATGTGCAAGTAAAACTTAAGCCTCCTAAAATTACAAAAGAAGAAGCAAGAATAATTGTCAATAGACTGGGAAATAAAATTGACTACGTGAGAGAAAAAAATCTTAACAATCCAAGTATCGAGTTTTTTATTCCTCAAATAATGGAAAAACCTGTGTACATACCCTTATCAACAAATCAAAGAATTTTGCAGGATTTTCTTATAAAATTAGATAAACTAAACCGTCAAAATCAAATAAACAATACGAACGTAAAAGCAAAGGTTGAAGATTTTGCTGACGTTTTTCCAGACAAATCTATTTTTAATTTGTATAACAGCGGTCAAGCAAGTAACGCTAGCCAATATAATTAGTAATGAACGAACAAGCTTTAAATGACGCATATCTTCTTTTTATAGCAGACGGGTATAATGGTACTCTAGAAGAGTTTGTAACATTGATTAATACCAATCAAAATGCGTTACAAGATTCGTATACCTTGTTTCAGAATGATGGCTATGATCGCACTTTTGATGACTACCAAACTCTGATTGGCGTAAAAAAAAAAGACGAAATCGAATCGGATTTACAATTGGAAGATGGCACTTCGGAGCAACAAGAATCACGCCAAGCCCCAACAGCTCCACAGGGTGAGCAAGATACACTACTTGAAAGAACATTTGGGAAAAATTCTTTTACCGATTTTTTTGGCGATTTATATAGAGCTGGAAGTTTAGGAGCAGCACAAGGAAGGTCTGTTAATGATGCCTTGGCTTTGTTTGCATCTGGTAAAGACGTTAGCGAAGAAACTTTAAATGATTACCGCCAAGCGGTAATGGATATACAAGCTCAAGGGACAAGCGACGAGCTATTAGATTATAACAAAACAGTGCAAGAGGAGGGCGGAGGTCTTTTAGGATTCATTAAGGGCTTTGCTAAAAACCCATCTGTCGCGCCTCAAGTTTTAATTTCTTCAGTAAGAGGTATGTTTGGCGGAGGATCTCTTGCTTCAGGAGGAGCTGGTGCTGCTGCTGGCGGTCTTACAGCTGGTCCGTTAGGGGCTGGAATAGGTTTTATTGCTGGAGCTAGTGGAGCTTTAGAAACAGCCATGTCTTTCACTGAGTTTTTACAAGAAGAACTTGAGGGAAAAGCATTTACTAACGACAATATACGAGAAGTTTTAGAAGACCAACAAGCCCTTAATAGAATCAGGCGTAAGTCAGCAAGTAGGGGATTAGTAATAGGAGCGGTCGACGCTATCACAGGAGGTGTCGCGGCTAAGGTAGGGGCTAAAGTATTCAAAGCAGGAACAACAGCTGCTAGAGCAGGTAAAGCTTTAACAACAGGAGTAATAGAAGGAGCAGGAGGAGCAACAGGGGAGGCAGCAGCGCGCGTAGTTGCAGGTCAAGAACAAGACGCAGCAGAAATAGGTTTAGAGGCAGTTGGCGGAGGTCCAATCACAGCTTTCAATTTATCTAAGATTCTTTTAAATCCTGTATCTAGAAAAGTAAAGTCTCAAATAAAAGGCGTTCCTGTTTATAAAATTAACAATGAAGCCAGAGGTAAAGAAGAGGTTGAAGATTTTATTGCCAATGGAACTGACCAAGAAATTATAGGAGCTGAATTACAGGTTGAAGGTGATCCAGTATTAAAGCAGAAGCTGGATGAAAGAACTTTAGAGGCTGGACAAAATATTGAGATTACAAAAAATTTTAAAAGACAATATCCCGATATATCGGAGGCTGATTTAAATGAAGTTGTGCCTCTTCAACGAGAGCTAGACAATGCCAAGGCTAGTCCAATTAACACACAAGACAAAGAGAAAGTTTTAGATGATAAAATTAATTCAATAACTAATAAATATGTAGAAGATGCCATTCAAGAGCCAAGCCCAGAGGAGATATCTGTACAGGAACAATCCGAAACTAGCACAACAATTCGAGAGGGAGACACCGAAGGGACAACAGCTCCCGGAGAGACTGCACCCCAGCAAACCGAAGAGACCGCCCAACCTACCGAAGAGGTCGAAGTTGAGGCTGAGATTTCAGAGACCGAGATAGTTGAGAAACCCCTGAATAAAAAATATGTAGCACAAATTAAAAACAACAAACTAGTAAATATAGTAGATACTAAAGGTAATGTTGCTCCTGCTAATCAAATAAACAGGTTGCAAAAAAGTTTTATAGAAAAAGGATTGATACCTTTTGCTCTTACTGAATTTGATGCTTCAACTGTAAACCCTGAAGAAGCTAACAGAGCTGTCATAGAAAATTCAAATAGCCCAAGGCAGATCGCAGAAACAATTGAGCTTTTACAAGCCGAGAAAAAAGATGTAACAGCGGTCGAGACATCATTTGATTCTGGACTAGCCTCTATGTTTGATAATATAAAATTTAGTCCTGAAAGTGTAAAAGACAAAACGGGTTTTAAAAACTTGGCTAAAGACATAGGTCGAGATTTTGTAAGAACTTGGATAACAAAAGGAGGGAAAAGTATTAAGGATACTTACACAGACCCGCAAGGAGTTAAATTTGAACAGGATGAAATTCTAAAGTTTATTACAGACTATCCTTCACGTGCTAAATACAAAGAACTATTTGACTCGGCCTCTGCGTTAGAAAATGAGGCCAAAGTAAAATTCACAGAGCTAACTGGTCTGAAGCCAACTAAACAAAACATAAAAGCTGTTGCTGAAACCCCATCAATCGAGGAAGAACAAACTCAAGCATTTTTAGAAGAAAGAGCTTTGGAGGAACAAAAAAAGCGAGCAGAAGATGAGGACACCCAAGAATTAATTAGAAAAGAAATAGAAAGAAGGGAGGGGAATGTAACCCCTGTAGATACGAAAGAGAGAAAAAAGTTTTTAGATGATATTAAAAAAGAAGTTAAGAAATCTATAGGGAAACTCACTAAACCATTTAACACAATTACAGACAAATTAATAACACAAAACTTTGAAAGGTTAGGGTCGAGGATTAAGAGTTCGATCACGAGAAGAGGAACAATAACCGAGGGTATAAGAAGCACGCCTACCCCTAAAGTTGACCAAGTGCTTGGACTAAACAACAGTACAGTTGTTTATAATACAATATTTGAGCCAGTATATAAGGCCTACGCTAAATTTGCTGGTGAATTTGATGTAATAAATAATAAAGTTGACCGGGCTCAAAACCTTCTTAGAACTAAAGGAAAAGCAAAAAATCAAAACGAAGTAAATAGACAGTCCTTAGAGATCGGCGTGTACTTACAAGCCTTAGAAAGCGAAGCTAATAAAGTGGACGGACAGTTTAGTGAGTTAGCGCCGTCGGTTAAAGACATGCTAGCTAAAACTATTGATTATTATAGAAGCGTAGGTAATAATATGGACGCTACAGCTTTACAAGACATAGAAAATAAATTTGAACAAAATGGTGATATAACTGCTGAAGGAGTCTTTTCTAAATTAAATCCAGGTCAAAAACAAGCTGCAAAAATATTAATAAAACAAAACGAATCTGTGTATGATTTTGCTAAAACCGCCGCAGACAGAAGAGGCAGACCCTTTGTGGTTTTAAAAAATTACACTCACCGGCAAGCGCTAGAAACGCAAAAGGAAAAAGAGGATGTTCTTAATAAAGAGGCTGAACAGTTTAGTCAAGGAGCTGGTACTTTTGCAGTTACTTTAATTAAGAGAAAAAAGGGAGCTCGCGCAATAAACTTTAATCCATTTCAAACAGTAAAAAGAGGAACACAAGAAACCTATCTTGACTATTATTTAACTCCAGATGTTATCAAAACTCAAGAGACTGCTAGAGCTTTAAGTAATAAATATAAAAAAGGTAACAAAGGCCAAAGAGCTGCTTCACAAGCTTTACAAAGCTCCTTAAGGGAATTGTTGCAAGTTACATATTTAAATACATATACTGAGTCTAGAAGTTCCATAGCCAACAAATTTGTAAGAGAAGCCAAAAGATTGGCTTATAGAGCTCTATTGGGATCTGCACCTAGATTTGCCGCTGAGATACTTGGAAACGCATCTATGCTTGCAGCTCAATCCCCAGAGGTTATAGCAGAAGCTTATGGAAAATATAAAGACGTTTCTATGAAAGTTGGCGCGGCGGATAATATTAAGTTTTTAAATATACTTAAAAATTTAAATTCAGGTGAAATACGTAAACTTGGAGGTGTACGAGGAAATTCTTTATTTGATTTGCAGGCTGACACAAAATACTCAGACGACAATAACATATTAAATCTTAGTGAATCTGAAGTGGGGATGAAAGGCCCAGTTGCACAAAAGATGGAATACTTAATCTCATCGGGTCCTAAACAAATATACTCTGGTTTAACAAAAGTTTCTGATTTTTTGATGGGCGGAGCTGATAGAGTTATCGCTCGTCCTATTTGGATTAGTAAATTTGCCAATGAATTTAAAAAGAATGTAAAAAAATATAATAAAGAAGATATAGATTTTACTGTAGATGATTTCAAAGCGCTGCAGGTAGAAAAATCAAATTCAAAATATTTAGATACAAAATACAAAAGAGCTTTGGACGAAGCTGTATCAGATGCAGACCGCACATCTATAGATTTAGTTACATCTGGTAACCCTATTGGTGCTATCATAAAAAATATACGCCGTCCAGAAATATCAACCCTTAAAAATTATTATAGAGCAGTAAATTCGTTTATGGCTAACTTTACTTTAAATGAATATGCCACTGCACGTTTTGCCGTAGGCGGCTTATTAAAGGAAGGAAAAATTAGTCAACGAGAGGCTGCTCTTACTTTATCTGGTGTATTAGCTAGAATGTCATCTTATGTTATACTGTATAAAAGTTTTTCTAATTATTTAGACCAATTATTTGGTGCGCCTGAAGATGAAGATGAAGACTTGTCTTATTTTTTATCGAGGCAAATAGTAGGTTCTATGTCAACTTTAATGTTTAGGCAAAATTTAGGTAACATTCCGGCTCTTCCAATTAACTTAGGGATAGAATACATAAATAAGAATTACTTAGAGGAACTCAGAGATGGCAAACCTTATAATGCTTACGACAATTCCTTGGTGTACAGCTTAGTTAATTTAGATCAATTGGGAAATAAACCATTACCTTTAATTCTTGCTCCGGTTGCTTTTGGTCCGGCGGGTCCCGCTTTTAGAGATTTAAGCAGAATATATGAGCTCACTGCTAGAACACAAACAAGAAAAACAGAGGATGCTAGACAAAGAGCTTACGATGAACTTATGAATGTTTATACTTTTGATGTTTTTGGACAGTTAGGTTTGATTCCTTTTTATAAGGATGTGAGACGTATAAACAGAAAAAAATTTTTCGATCAAGAAAAAAAAGATTCTAAGTCTATAAGTAAATCACAATTAAAAAAGCTTAACCCTGAACTCTACAAACGTCTATATGGTCCTGATTCTCCTAGAGGCAGAATGGAAAAAAGAAAAAGGGAGCTAAGAAAGCGGTTAAAATAAAATAATTAAAAGAGAGCTCTCCACAATATATAGACTATAACTGTATTTAGAACAATCACTATAAGCATTTCTGTTTTGGGGTCTTTTATATCCATATCTCCTCATTATAAATCCATCATGCAATTAAATGCTGTATGGCCTCCTAACACCACTCCCACTCCAAGAGCTTGCCTTTTAAAGTTTTTAGCGTAAGCTGTTGCATAACTTTTTATATCAATACCACAGCCCGTCTGCATACCGAAAACTCTAAACCTTTTCCCTACAAACCATTTTACATAAGCCTCCGTATGTGTATGCCCACAGACACTGCTCATCATATTATTCTTGGCTTTCATCTGGGCTTGCCCACCCTCTCCGTGCTCATACAAAACATCATCGTACACCACGTTTTCTACCCAATTCCATCCAGGTGTACCTAATATATCGTTGTAAGATCGAAGCCATTTTTGCGGTACTCCTGCGCTAAACACTTTTCTAGAGGCCATTCGGTCGTGATTACCTATACACACGTCTGCTTTAGGAAAAGCTTGATACCAAAACGATATTTTTTTAACAGCCAAACTTAGCTCATCACCTGGAGACATACCGTCAGGATCTGACTCATGATAGTTCCACCCGTGCGAGTCAATTATATCTCCTATATACACTACCTGATTTAGCAAGTGCTTGGCATATATCTCTTTACAGAAATCAAGATAATCAGGGTGGGTAAACGGCTCGTGTAAATCGCCTATAACAAGTATACGTTTTTCAGGAGTGTTGAGGTTTTCGTAAGCTAGAAGTTTGTTTCCTTTTAGGCGAGGTCTAAAATCTTTATATTTCATCTTTAATGGATTCGTTCACGGATTTTAATTTGCGAACTAATTCAGACACTTCACTAGGTAACAAGTGATAGTCTTTGTCCATTAGTAGTTCGTAAATATTATCAATAGAGCCGTGAAGATCATCCATTATGAAGTTTATATTTTGGATTCTCTTTCTTTCAAACGGGGCGATGTTCATGGCAGATTAGTTATGCATTAATAATCTTCCCCCCATTTCATTATCAATTGATTTGATAGCGCGATATATTTTGCGTGAATATTTTTTAGCTGTGTCTACTTCAGTCTTTGATGAATCTGTTCCTATATCTGAGTATAGGTACATATCAATCTCAAGCAGTGTATCTATCTTTCTTCTTTTAGACCAGCTTTTAAAATCTAATATTTTCTGTATATCACTAATTGTATAACTCATGCTAATCAATTAATGAACATAAAGTTAGTAATTTTTTTTTAATCTTTCCAACTCCCCTCTTAAATAGATTATTTGGTTCAGTAATTTTGAATAATAATTTTTGCGTGTAAGCCTAGTGTTAATGCGCTTTTCTTTTTCAATGTCTTCTAATATTTCTATGACTTCATTGTAAACTTTAAGGTACTCGTTCTCATTCCACTCATCAAACAAGTCAAAAATTTTAATACCGTGGAGTACTGTAGCGTGATCCTTGTTTACAGTTTGTCCTATTTTTTCTAGCGAGCATCTAACCTTTTCTTTACATATTTTAAAATACACAGCCCTCTGGTAGACATACGGACGTTTGCGTGATTTCCTGTTTAGTTTAGAGTCAAATTTTTCTTCAACTAACTGTTTGATTTTTGAGAGATTCACTTGTAAAAGTTTTGTTTTGTATTATGTAATCTAAATAATCATCACAATCTATAATATCAAGTCTGTATAAAACAGGATATCTTTTTTTTAAGTTAACAAACTTAACGCTAAAAAACAAAGGCGGTTTGGATTTTACCACTCCTGCCACCGAACCAAAGTGAGCGGTAAATATATTGGTAGGCTCTGGGTAATCTTTAGATAAGACTTTATCAATTTGTAAAAGAATAGATGTACTATATTCTACAGGCAGCTCATCTAAAGAATCTAAGAACTGTTCTTCAAGTGCATAATAATAATCATCCTTTGTGTACTTCCGCGTAAAATCCGTGTCTTTTGAGCTCATCCATTCTGTATTGCTGTAGTTTCGATACCTTCCCCCTGGTTGTCTTAATCTCATAAAATCGAATACCTTTTTGTGGATGTAGCGCCAGAACATCTGGTATGCCATTCTTATTGGTTTTTATAAGTTTTAAAACATAATACCCGAGCTCTTCTAGTTCTTTAATTTTTTTTAATTGAATCTGTTGCTCAGTCATTATGCAAATTTACTAAATCATTTTATAAGGTTTGTATATCCTTTTTAAAATGGTCTAATGTATATTTTTTCTTTTGTGCTACTACTTTATATATTTTATGTTCGATACCCCCTTTAGAAAAGATCCAATATATATGATTTATTTTGGTGTCTTTGGTTGTCATTCGATCCTTAGACTGCCAATAACTAGTGGCACTAAAGTCAATGTTATAGTAGACTAGATAATCAGCTAGGCGTAAACTTATACCTTCGCGTCCGCTTTGGATTTGTAAGGCTATAGATTTGTTGGTGCTGTCAAACTCAGATAGGTCATTAGTGAGCTTATCTTTGTAAACGTCTTTGAGGACTTTCCATTCTTGTTGAAACTTATAGAATATTCCGATCTTGTTATTGCCAAACTTATCATATATAAACTGGGCCTTGGAATCGTCTAAAGTTTGTGCGTTTCCGCTTTCAAACTTAACAGTACCTGAGGATATTTGGTGCACTTTAGACATTAGTTTGACCGCAGTATCTGCTAGTATAACCTCATCTTTCCCCTCGATAACTAAGTCTTGTTTTAACTTTTTAATTAAATACTTAGTTGTGTCTTTCATGTTTACATCTAAAATAGTTTCAAAATTTTCTACATTAAAACCAGCTTGCTTCTGAGAATAGCTAATCATGTATGGTTTAAGATGCTCCAAAATTATTTCTTTACCATTCTTATAATCATTGACTAAATGAGTACCAAATTTTTTTTGTACCACATCTACGTAATCTCTCGCAAAGGAATAAAAGTTTTTATAAGTCTTGAAAGGGTTGTTAAAACAAAAATAAACCTGGTGGTAAAGTTGAGAGTAAGACTCTGGAGATGGAGTACCAGATAAAAGTATTACTCTGCATTGACATCTATTAAGTATTTTAAGGACTTGTTTAGTTCTACCGGAGGGTTTAGGAAAAGCCCCTAGGCTATGAGCCTCATCTAATATTATCAAATCGTAATATGATTTTACTTTATGTAAGCTTTCATAATTAATTATATCAATATTGTATGGAGGTGAGTATATATCATAATCTATTTTAATAGAGCTAATTGCTTTTTTCTTAGTAACAAACAACACATGCTTAGCTTTTACCTTAGAGGCTATACCCAAACTAGTTAAAGTTTTTCCTGTCCTAACCTCCATAGCCAAATAAACAAATCCGTGCCTGATAATAATTTCAGTGGCTTTATCTATTATTTTAAGCTGATAATCTCTAAATTTCATGTTGTTCTAAATTTTTAAAGCTCACAGAAGCTCTCTAATGAAAGATCTCAATGAAAGTGATACCTAGATACCCCTTAAAAATTAACCTCTGTTTGCTCTCCATAGTCTACGTGTGACTTAATTATTATCCATTTACCCGTTCCATCACGGCCCTCATCAGGGGCAATGTTATATTTAAACAAACAATAAGCATTTAACCATTTATAAAATCTAGTACGCGATATAGTCATTTTAGCTTTAGGCCCGTAGTCAGGATACTCTTCTATAAATTCATAGTACAAATCATTCATATATATTTTCGTTTTAGGTTTAAGTTTGGAATTTGGTTGCATGCCTTTAATTAGACCACACCACTCAATAAATTCGTGTGAGGTTTCAGCAGATAGCACTCTTATTTTAAGGTTTACAAACTCTGATTTAATTAATCCTTTTTGTAAATATAACTGCAAGCACCATATCATATAACCATCAAACTTACACCACTCCTGGTCGTCCCAATCTCCAAAAAGTAATTTGCCAAACTCTTGTAGTGGGGTATGATTTTTATTATAGTGTTGATTTAATTCAAGTTCCCACTTACGCCGTGCAAAAGAATTACCATGTCCTTTGATAGCGTAGTTAGTAGTAATGGCTATCTTTGGAGATTTAGCAAAAGGAATTTTTATTGCATCCTTGTTTTTCTTTTCTAGTGTCAACCCCTCGGTTACTACACTAAATAACCTTTCAAACTCAAAGTATTTTTTTACATCATCAAAACATAATATCTGAGTGTCAGCAGAAACAAGCTGATATGCAAATGACTTTTCAAAATTGAAAGCTTTACCATCTATTGTTACAAGCTTCTTCATGTGTCCAAGGGCATTAAAGAATATACCTTTGCCAGTTCCACCCTCGGGGTTGTCTGATATCTGTTCGTCGTTTAGAATTACGGCGGGACAATAAGATAAATTCTTATGGCCATGCATGAGAAAACCTATAGTAGATTCCATCGTAAGGGTACGATCAGGGTTTTTGGCGCATATATTATTTATGAATGTTCGGTAATCACACTCTGTACTATCACACTTTTTGTACATCCTATCTATGACATGATCCTTCCAAACATATCCATTTAAATCTATATAGTCGATTGCTTCAACCTCGTCTTTTGTAATACGCACCGCACAGTTTTTAAAATACAAATAAGATGATGTGCTAGTGTCTTCGCTAAAGAATATATCTATTGTTCCCAGGAGTGTTAAAAACTCCTCCTTAAATATACGAGTTTGGTCTGCAAAGTAATTATATATAGTAAGGTCTTCTATTTTTTCAAGATACCCTAAGACAAAATCTTTAATCTCTTTTTCAGAGGTATGGTCAATTAAGTTATTGGTAACCTTTACAAAAACATAGTTTCTTGACCCTTCTGGACAATACTTATAGTATCCATTGTCCTCCAAGAATTTTTTAAATAATATAGGTACAGCTTTAATAACACCCTTATCGCTTTTGGACCAAAACTTATCTTCAGACTCAGCCTCTGCCTTGTCTAGGATGGAGTCTATTACCTCGCTTTCCAACATCGACTCCTCTAAATGTTGGCGGATTTTCTTTTTTGCTTCTCCGCGCCGTAGCCTTTGAGATATTTCGTTTATCTTATCGGTGTCCTCGTAGTATTTACTGCCAAAGTTTTTTGCATTAGAGTAAGCAGAGTTTATAGTGGTTTTAATCTCTTGAGTTTTGAAGTCTTTTGATTTATACTCTAAGCACACGTGTTCAGCCAAAGCTTTGTTTACTCCAAAGTCATTAAAAGCCATGGCTAATTTAAAAAGGTTTTCATTTCGCACCCCTTCAGTCATAGGGTACTTTTTATGCCACCACTTCAGTAGTATCTCTACTATTTTATTTTCATCAGAGATAGGAATAGTCGGTATGTCTTTTCTTGCATGTACTTCTTTGTATTCATCATCTTCTTTTAAAGTCCACACCAGGGACTTAGTGTTGATATAGATTAGTGGATCATAAGATTCATAACATACCCTCGATACGTTTTTAGTAGTCTTGTCAAAATATTCAGAGTTAAACTCTTTCTCAAGTGAGTTAAAATATTTCTTATGGTTGTCAGGGTCTTGTGGTATTTTGACTATAACCTTGAGGCCCAAACCTGAAGGTGAAATAAATACTGACAAAACAAATTTGTTTTTTTGAAACTTTTCTTTGTCTTGAAGCAAGTCCTTTTGTTTGTTGTAGCCATCAAAGTCCAAACATATATAACCACTGTGGTTAAGTAATGAGGAGTCTGACCTTTTATTAAACTCACCAGAGAAACAAATCGCTGGTAGCTGACGTTTCAAATCATTACGGTCAGATTTATTTTTTTCCTTGCGGATTCTTTTAACCAAGCTAGCAGAGGAGCCCTGTTTAATTCTGTTAAGTATAAATTCTATACTTTTAAAGAACGGGGCCTCTGTTTCCCTTATGTTTTTAAATATGGTTACTTTGTTGCTCATGCTACAATGAAAAACGAGGATCTAAACATCGAGGTTGGATGATAAAATAAATCTAGACCCTCGCGTCCACATAAATTAGAAAGGCAAATCTTCAGATGCTTCCTCTTCAGTTTCTTGCTCTTGTACTTGTGGCTCTTCAGGTGTGTAGGCATCTATTCTCCAACCCTGGATAGAATTAAAATACTTGGTTTCATTTTCAGGACTGACCCACTCTCTACCTTTTAAATTTATACCAACAACTACATCTTGTCCAGTTTTGTAAGAGTCAAGTAAAGTTGTATTATCATTTACAAACTCTATTGAGATAAGTTGTGGATATTTTTCTTCCGTTTGAATAACGATTTCTCTTTTTTGAAAACCTTTGTTTCCATAAGTTTTAGTTGTGTCAATAAATTTTATTTTTCCTTTTATTTCCATTGTATTTATGTTAGAATTGTATTATATATAAATTGTTTTACGTTCCTCGTGCCGTCCATGTGGGCCTTGTACCTTTTAATTGCCTCCATAGTTTTATTCTTACCTCTTAAAATCACTTCATCAGTCGCAGCATGTATACCTATCTCATAATATTTAGTGCCATCGGCATACTTCTTTTGTGTGTTGCCCACAACAACAAATACAAAAGGTAATTTAAATATCTGCTGATATATGTATGCTTGGGTGTCATAGCTAGAGTCATATTTTACTGCTTGAGGAAACCTACGTACATTTTCAGTAGTTTTAAAGTCCAAAATAATATCATTTGATATCATGTCGGCTTTACCTTTGAACTCTATCCCGTCTATCTCTTCAATACCTGGTTGCTCTTTTAAGGCTTTTTTGTCATGTATGAAATCAGCAATAGATCGGTCAGATATCATGTTATTATGTAACTTCTCATTGTCCTTGGACAAAAACCATTCGACTTGTTCTTCGACTGCCTCAGCTTCGCTCTGTGTAAGTGCTATCTCTAACCCGTTTTCGTTGATAAATTCTGTATAAACTTTTTGCCTACGAGTAGGGCATGGAGCGATAAGAAAAGTATCTTTTAGCTTAGGCTCTAATACTAATGTATGAAAGTACCTTCCTTTTAACATCTTATCGGTTTCTTTTCTTTTGCACCCGTACTGCTCTTCATCATACAAAAGAGTATAAACGTCGCTATTAGAAAGAAATTGTTTGCCAAATTTTCCGTAATAATGTTTATTATCACTAAGCTTTTTTAACTGCTGTTCTCTTTTCTTGTTTTCCATTTAAATTAGATTTCATTTGATTTAATTGTTCAATCTTTACACTAGGATAAGTTTTCTTTATGTAAGGCAATACTTCTTTATCCCAATCTTTATTAGCCTTTTTTGCTTTACGTATTAGTTCCATGATTGCAAATGGCTCATCTTTTTCTTCTTTCTTTTGACTAACCTCTGGAGTTTTAATAGTATTAGTTTCAGTCAAATCCTCACCTATCCAAAGGTTTATACCAAGCCCATGCATTGCTATGGCCTTTACCGTACTTCTTTGAATTGTTTTGTTTACTTCAAAAGATGTTATGTTATTTAGCTCTATTGATTTGTTTTGGTTATTCATAATTGGTAAATAGTCGATATGCTCTAAACCATTTATCGTTACACCTACCTTTACATATCCAGTTTTACCGTCAGTAAAATAATTGAGGCCCGTCTCAGCACTCTCATATACTGTTCTGTTTGCATCAGGATATCTTTCTTTTACGATAGCCCATGCATGAGCCCACGATAGGTAATCAAACCTACCCTTTTTTTCGACCTTAGAAGTAATGTCTATCTTGGTCAGCTGACTAAATGTTGTTTGTTTTTGTGTCATGATTATTTATTTTATTTGTTATTTTATAAATTTTATTACATATTCTTTGCTTAGTATTATCTAAGTGCTCTTTTTCCTTTACGCTAGACTTGTTGTTTCTCAAGTCTCGCATCCGTTCTAATATTTCATCTAGTTGTTTCTCATATTGTTTCTTTTTAATTTCATATACGCCACCTCTCCACCCTTTATCTAAAAAATAGTCATATTGACCCTCGTTAATCTCGGAATAATAATTACCAGACTTCCTCGGATCATATATGATGACTGCTCCCGTACAAATATCTTTGACTATCTTAATACCCTCATATATATATGCCTTATATCCGCTTGAATGTAAAGACCTAGTTGAGTTATCTTTTTCAGCCTGGAGAAAAATGTTATCTAACTTTTCCTTTCTCCTTATTTCTTCAAACAAATCAGGGTTTCTATTTGACTTCATCAACATTTATATTTGACAAATGGTTTACAATTATTGGATAATCCTCGTCTTGTTTAACTAGTTTTTCTACATCATCTATACCTTTATAAATAGCAACTCGACTCATCTCTTTTCCGTTTTGTTTTAAGTAATGTAGTATCTCAACTACTTTCATATTAGCATGTACAGAACAGATGTAAAACAATATTTTTCTAGCTAACGCCACTCCATTTACCCTCTGGTCTGAGAACAATATCTCTGGAGTAATACTCATGTGCTCACAAATATTGGAAACGTATTGTTGAAATTTATATTCTTTAAACATTTTATTAAATTTAATTAAACTGTTAATAAAACTCTAAACAAAACTATAAAAAGATTTGTTAAATACCAAGTATGGCATTTACTTTTTGTTCGAGTTCTTTGTTTTTTTGCTTACATTTTTCAAGTTCAATCTCTAAAACCTCGATTCTTTTATCTCTATATTCTATTTCAGTCTCTTTTATTGATGCCATAATTTTCTATATAGTGTCTTAATCTTTTTTGCTTGTAGAAACATTTTACAATCTCATTGAGGGTGTCCCCACAGATTGAAAACGATTTCTTGCTCATATTAGAATCAGTAAAGTTTATTAGTTTACTTCCTAATAACCTAATCTGTCTATCCATTTTAAAATGTTCCTCTTTCATACGCTCAAGTTCTTCGTTGTATCCAAACTTTTTGTTATAAAAGGATTGAGTTTGTTTGATTAATTTTTTTAATGCTATCATATATTGTGATTTATGTTTATATGTTTTGTGTGATATTCAATTCCTATGTTACCACAAGAACCACATTGTATTTCTTCTGTTGAGTAATCTCCATAATATTTATGGGTAAGAAACACTAGCTCAGATGAGCCACACAAACGACAAGTTTTGTCTTTTCGTTTTCTCATAAAGTTATGCAAGATAATAAAATTTTAAAATAAGATTATCTAAAGCTAGCCTGGAAACAAGCATACGAACAATGAGTTTGTGCTTCTTTAATAGGTCTCCCACACTCCTTACATTCATTATTAGACTTGTTCCATCCCCTATAATTATGTTCTTGTTCTACTAACCAATTATCATAGTCCATTGTCATTTGCTTTAGAAAATTTATAACTACTAATTTTAAGTTTGCTCTCTTTTATTTTTTTTTCATGATACAGAATTATTTGTTCTTCTTCTTGTATCAATTTGTCATATAGGTTTGTCATTTTATTTTATTTTAGTTTATATACTTCCACTCTCCTAATGCGTGGCTTTCGTCAACAATAAATTCATCACTTAATTTTTGACCGACTTGTGTTCTTAATTCTTTTATTAATTCTTTTTCTGAATTGAAAATTTTATACTCTTTTCCTAATTGCCATTTAAATAATATTTTCATTTTATTTTTTTTAAATTATTCTTATTATATCGGTGTGCGAGTTTATTTCTCCTCTATTAAAAGCCTTTGTAAATCCTCCTAAAGAATATACATTGCCTTGTTTTTCAGATATGCCCATAAAAATTTTGTCTGTTCTTTTATCATCAAATTTTGGAATATCCAAATCATCAAATGTTGTGTCTATTATATACACTCTTTGTTCTTTCATTTTATTTGTTTTAAATTAATAATATACTCTGAGTATTGAGTCGCAATCGCCTTCGCCATTCCTGGGAAAGTCTTACTTCTCAATTTTGCTCGGTCTTTTTTACTTCTTGCCTCATCATACCACTTAGCCATTGTCTTTACCTTTCCACGTTTGTCCACCCATTCTATAATCTCCCCTTGCGAAACAATATTAGTTGGTTTTAAAAGTGGTAAATTTTTAGTCCAAAGGCAAGTTGTTTTCCTTGCCTCATCGCCAAACATAAACGGCTGAACAATTTGATTTGGCTTTCTTATCTGTGATGAAATCACACTAATCGGATTCTCTATTGATATATGCTTAATCGGTGCATCCATCAGTTGCTTGACAAAGAACAATGCCTTTCGCCTATTTTCCCACCTCTGCTCATTCTTTGAGCCATCTTTATTGTATAGCCACCTATTGCCACTTACTGCCAAATAGGTGCAAGGAGGATGAGCAACCATCAAATCATATTTTCGACTATTCGCCTCCTCTAATGCATCGCCTTGAATGTGCCACTCGGGATGACCACCACTACAAGGTATTAGATCACAAGAATATGCCTTATGACCTAATTTTCTAAATTCTTTTGTTATTGCTTGACTTTCCTCACAAGCTACAAGTATTTTCATATTGCTATCTTCTAAATAAATTTTCGTCTCTGTTTATTTCAATATAGTCTTTAAATATACTCTCCAATTTAAAAAAGCTATCGGGAGGTAAATCCCCCGTAGCTAATTCAAAATCCTCACATATCTTTTCCCAATCTATGTAGTTATCCATTTCAAAATCGTCTATTGTTTTTTTAAATGTATCTCTCATAATATTTCGCCTTGATTATGGGTTAATAATATTTTATAATCATTCGCTACTTTTCTAAGTAGAATTTTTAAATAATGTTCAGCATCTCCATATTGGTTGCTTATCATTCCGATACCATGAAAATAATCTATGGCATCCATTACCTCTTTTTTTGTTACTTTGTGTTTTTCCATTTTATTTAATTTACTTGTTATCTAAATACTCTAGTATCTGTTCAAATACATGAGGAAAATCTCTCGCAAGAACATCTACAATCTCGTTATCATCGTGTTTATTCATTTTATTTTTTATTTAATTGAATTCTTATGTAAGTTCCATTACCATCTGTTTCTTCATCTGCTAAAGAGCAATCAGTCAAATTTTTTATTTGACATAAATCTGTAAATGAATCTATGTTAATTGAACATAAATCATTTCCGAAATAATCTTCTATAAATATTCTCATTTTATTTTATTTTAAATTAATTTTCCTTCCTCTGTAAATTCATATTCATTAGCCTCAAACATCTCAATAACATATTCATCACTTGTCATATATTCATATTCTCTTCTTAACATTGACAAAACTTCCTCTGAAAATTCTTTTTGATATTCCTCATCAAGACATTCAATGGCATCATCATCGTGTATGTGTTGATGAATCTCGTTGTATTCTTTAATATACCTTTCAGCAATTTTGTAAGTCTCACAATTTTCTCCATGTGTTTCGATAATCTTCTCGCAAGTTTCAAAGAAATAATCAATGTGAATCTCTGCATAACTTGCTCTATCAATGTCAAAACTTCTTAATTCAATCCCTACTGAAATCAAATCATCTTTGATAAATTCATACCAAAAACTATCCTCAACACTTATATATCTATAATTGTAAATAGCTTTCTCTTTTGTTTGCTCATCTAATTCCTCGAATTGGTAAGCTTTTGTTTCTATTACTCTCATTTTATTTTATTTTAAATTAAAAATCTAATTGGATTGCTCCTCCCATAGGATTTAAATTAATGTCTCCGTTTCAAATAACTCGGCAAGTTTTTTGTTTTGCTTTTTGTGTTCCTCTTTAAATTCCTTGTATGCGATTTCTGTATCCTCATTCATTTCATCCATCCAATCTTCGTGGTAATCTCTATTGGCACAATCTCTCATTTCATTAGCTAATGTGTCTAACCATTTGCCTTCCATTTTTTGTACATTTAGTTGTGCCTCTGCTATTAAAAGTTTGGCTAATAATTCTTCTTTTGTGCTATCTAATCTTTCAATAACACATGGGTTTTTTAAATTTAATTTTGTCATTGTTTCCATTTTATTTTATTTTAAATTAATAATCTATTTGTTTGCAGTCAAGTATTTTCCATTCGTCGAAATCATCTCTATAAGCCTCTTTTAATCTTTTTAAATAATTGGTCATGTGCTTGACATTCTCGTAATGTTGACCATAGTACTCGCAAATTTCTCTTGTTGTCATAATCTATTTTATTTAATTAATATCTTTTTTAATTCTTTGTACTCTACTTTATACCCATTATGAACAAAAAGTAAATTACATTTATAATTATTTGAATTAGCTTGAATAAACTTTTCAGCTTGTTTTTGTGTTTTAAATTTTTTGCTAATTTTCCACATAATTTATTTATTTAGTTAAACTTTACAACCTCGCCCGAAGGCGAACGCATAGGGCTTAATGTCTGTTTATCCTCGCCCTAACGAGATTTAAATTAATTCTCTATATGTTTTCATTCTTGTTTGATAATGTGCCTGTTTATAACTTTTGTGCAGATTGTGAAATAACGTATATTGAGCATGGAAAAGCATATCCATTCCACACCCCGAAATACTGCCTTTTGAGTTTACACCCGCTAATTTTAAAATCTCGGGGTCTGTAATTTTTCTCAATTCATTTTTGTAAACGTATGCGAGTTTAATCTTTCTACTCATTCCTGAGCGGGAAACGGAAACGACCCCCGCATAAAATTTACCATTTAAAAGAGCTTTTTTGATTCTTGTTAATTCATTTAACATATAGTCAAAATCTCTGAAACTTTCAGAGCATATTTTTTGAGCGACTTTATAAATGTGTTTTGTTGTTTTCATATTCTATTTATTTAATTAATATATAAACAAATATATAAATAAAAGTGTAAACAAACAAATTAATGAAGCTTTTCTTTGGTTTTTCTGTTCGCTTTTCCTAACGGCCTGGAATCCTGGAGCCTGGAAAATGATTTCATTATTTAAGATTAAAAAAATTTTAATTGGCTCGGGGGCATAAACGAAGGGTTAACCTTCCCTTAATCGTGAAACGAGGAAAGGGAAAACGTGAAACGGGAACGGGCGCAGAGTACCCGAGCAGGGCGAACGGGCGCACAAGGTCAGCAAAAAATGGCAAAAATTTTGCGACGCGGTCGGGGTTTGCTAGGGGGGGTGTCAATTTTTTTTTGGGTTTGTCTGTGCGGCACGGCGCTGTGTATGTATATA